>Ga0209138_1000788_pt1 | contig 29200 bp, 23 predicted proteins | sample SaaInl3SG_22_DNA_FD_184645 | JGI IMG/M metagenome (GOLD analysis project Ga0209138, IMG submission 184645) | Marine microbial communities from expanding oxygen minimum zones in the Saanich Inlet - ESP_153SG_22_DNA (SPAdes) (version 2) | ecosystem: Environmental > Aquatic > Marine > Intertidal...
GCGACATATTCAAATGGTGCGATCAATGCCGCCTCACATAACCGATAGGCTTGGCCAATTAAAAAGCCGCCCATTGCGCTCGTTAAGCCGATCAGGCCGAGGATCCATAAATCGGTGCTCTGCGGCCATACCCACGCGCGGAACATGAATTGCACCGCGACATTATCGCTATTACCAAACCGCCCATCGCCAACACTAAGCGCCATGACTATCGAGACGAAAATAAACGATAGATTGACGTAAAAGGACATCGTGCTGGCTTTTTCAGTGCCGCCCATCTTGCGTGACATCGTATGCAGACCGGCATAACAAACCGCGGCCAAAAGCGGGAATAACGCCAATACCTGAAAATCATCCGAATTAGGCCGGAGCATAATGACCGCGCCCGTCAGTCCTAAAACTGTCGCGAACCAGCGAAAGCGCCCGACTTTTTCACGCAGGAAAATGACCGAAAACAGCGTGATGATAATTGGTGCAACAAAGAACAATGCGGTGGCTTGGGATAGCGGGACAGAGGCGATACCGATAAAGAAAAAGCTATTGGCCAGTACCACGAACAACCCCCGCATTAAATGCATGCGGAGTTTTTGTGTGCGTAAGATGCGATAGCCACCCTCTAGTGGTACGAAGAGTGCAAGGGTAACGATGAGGGCCAATACAGAGCGGATTAGAATGATCTGGTGGAGTGGATAATCACCGCTGAGGAATTTGATGCAGGCGTCTGTTATGGTGAAGTTGAGCGATGCCGAAACCGCGCATATTATCCCAAGCTGTGAAATCGAGAATTTTGACCCGGCCATGCAGTTCCACTTTGTTTGTCGAAAATGATCGGCGTAGCTTGCGCCAAAGAAGTGCCCGCGACAATAGCCGATGTTTTCCAACCTATTGCGTCTAATCGGTTATTGACCAAGCGCACAAACAGAGTGATCATTCTTAACTCCACGTCCCACACTCCACATCGCAAATTCAGATGGAACATTAACAATCAGGAAGTCCCAAAGATGAAGCTCCATTCAAATGTTATTACGCCTTTTGGCCGCAAAATCACTGTCGCCCTCGGGGTGCTGGGCCTAACCGATCAGGTCACGATGATAACGACTGATACGAATGATCCAGAAGATGAAAACCGGCGGCAAAATCCTCTGGGGAAAATTCCGACCTTGGTGGCCGATGGTGAGGCGATCTTTGATAGCCGCGTGATCATGGAATATCTTGATGGGGTTCATGGCGGCAATGTTTTGTTGCCGCGTGAGGGCAAAGCACGCATCCGCACGCAAACCCGCGCCGCCCAGATTGACGGGACCATCGATGCCGCGATTTTGGTCGTGTATGAAGATCGGTTCCGGCCCCCCGAAGGTCGCTCGGCGAGTTGGGTTGCCTATCAACGGGACAAGGTCATCCGCTCGCTAGTCGCGATGGAGGCAAGCGGGATGATGGGCGATTACCAGAATGGTGCAAGCCCTGATATGGCCGAGATTGGCCTTGGTTGTTTGCTCGATTATCTGGATTTCCGCAACATTGTGCCATGGCGTGATCACGCCCCATCATTGGTTAAATGGCATGACGATTTCTGCGCCGCATTGCCGCTATTTGTGGAATGTCGTCCGTCCTAACGGCTTGACTTAGGGCCTATAGCACCGAAGCGCCGGCCATCTTTCCCGACAGATAAGCATGTTCAATACGCGCACCGCCGAGCCAGTCACCGGCGATAGCCACATTCCGGCAATCGGACAGGCGCGGCATTTCAGCTGGCGTCGGGGTGATCACTTTGGCATAGCGCCAACGATGCGCCGCGCTATAGCTAGGGGCGGGAAGCGTTATGCCGCTGGCCTGTTCATAGGCTGATTTCAGCGCGGCAATATTCTCGGGCTTTTCCTGTTCAATATGGGCCGCGCTCCACTCTGCGCTTGCCTGAATTGTTAGCCCGTAAAGCGCCGCTTCATTCCCTGGTCGTGCATTTTCCCAGCCAGCCCAACCGATAATCCCGCTATCCCTGATAGTGCCGGATGGGTCTGTTACATCCGCGCCTAAGGGCGGTGTCGCAAAGCCAAATAACGCGGTCCAACACGGAGCATAATGGGCCGCCTTGGCACTCGCGATCAACTCTGGTGCGATATCGCTAATTAGGTTTGCCGTTTGCGGTGCCGGTGCGGTAATGATCGCCCCCGCCGCCGATGCGATGACGCCGTCATCACTGGCAAAGGTAAAACCGTTATCGGTGCGGTGAATGGCGGTGATCTCACAATCTTGGCGGATCTCAAGGTCGCGCCCTAAAAACATCGGGAATGCCCGCATAAAGGGTGTCCCGATCAGGGCGGAACGGTCATCAAGATGCCAATTGGCAAGGCTGTTTTGGCTCTGCGCATTATCGCATATAGGGGCAAAGCCGGGGTCGCGTGCGGTTAAAAATTGGGCGCCATGATTAAACACAAAGCTATGGCCGTCTTTGGTTGTCACTCGTTTGGTCGATACCCGACCACCTATGCGCCGGCCCTTATCCAATACCAACACAGTCTTGCCCGCCTCGGTGAGGGTGTGCGCCGCTGCAAGTCCGGCAATGCCCGATCCAAGCACAACAAAATCATAATGGGGCATCATACTCATGAAAAATCCTGACACATTGTTAACTCTCGGGTGGCATCTGACCCCTGCTATAGCTTATAGTGCGCCGACAAGGAAACATAGTTGATTGGCGATTGTGTTTTTTTGTGAAGCAAAGAGGATTTGATGTTTACCGAATTACCCGCCTTTAGGGCGCTCAGCACTGCCGCGCAAACTATGAAGACTGCCGATTTGGGGGCAATGCTGGCCGATGATGCGCGGTCTCGCGATCTTGTGTTCACGCTGGATGATTTGCGCGTCGATATATCGAGGCATCGTCTGGATGGGGCGGTTATAAACGATTTGCTGAAACTTGCCGATGAGACTGATCTAGCCGCAAAGCTAGCCGCGTTATTTGCGGGTGAAGCGGTAAACCTTAGTGAAAACCGGCCAGTGCTTCATATGGACCAGCGTAGCAATGCGCGGATTGATAGTGCTGAATATGCGCGGCTTTGCGATTTTGCTGATGAATGCCGCTCGAATGCCGATATACATGACGTGATCAATATCGGTATTGGTGGTTCTGATCTGGGCCCCGCAATGGTTAGCATGGCGCTCTCTGGCCTGAAAAACAGCCCTAATGAAGAGACATCTGTTGGCCCGCATTTGCATTATGTGTCGAATGTTGACCCTAGCCATCTGCATGATGTTCTAAATGCTTGTGATCCGGCGCATAGCCTCGTCATCGTCACCTCAAAGACCTTTACCACCGCGGAAACCATGCGCAATGCTGGCCTTGCCCAGAGTTGGCTTGGTGATCATGCCGCTGGCCGTATGGTAGGGGTTAGCGCGAACGCCGCCGAGGCCCATGATTGGGGCCTTAGTGATGATTGTATCTTTGATTTTGATCAGGGTGTTGGGGGCCGTTATTCCCTCTGGTCGGCGGTAGGCTTGCCGGTAATGATTGATATCGGGCCCAATGCCTTTACCGAATTTCTGGCTGGTGCGGCGGCGATGGATGCCCATTTCCAGAGCGCCCCTTTTGCCCAGAATTTGCCCGTAATCTTGGGCTTGCTTCGGGTGTGGAACCGTAATTTTCTGGATTTGCCGACGCTTGGTATCATGCCCTATGATCAACGTTTGGCGCGGCTTCCGGCGTGGGCACAGCAATTGGAAATGGAATCCAACGGCAAATCAGTTACCCGCAACGGAGCCAAGATTGATTATGCAACCGCGCCGGTTATCTGGGGCGAGGCGGGCACAGGGTGCCAGCATTCCTTTTTCCAAGCATTGCATCAGGGCAGTGATCTTGTGCCGCTGGATATATTATTGCCGTTGCGCCCAAGCTATCTAACCCTATCGGGCAATTGGCAGGCCAGTCACAATGTGTTGGTGGCGAATGCGTTGGCCCAAGCCGAGGCATTGGCCAAAGGCCATGAAAATACAGCCGAGCCACATCGCAACTTTGCTGGTGGTCGACCATCGAGCCTGATTAGCTGGACGCGTTCGACACCATTTGCCATTGGCCGTTTGCTGGCTCTGTATGAACATATCACCACGGTTAGCGGCTTTGTGTGGGATGTGAATAGTTATGATCAATGGGGTGTCGAGCTGGGCAAAACCATGGCGAAAAGCTTTGAAGCCATTCTTGAAAGCGGTGAAATTCCCGCTGACCTCAGCAAAACTGCCGCCGATCTTCTTGGCACGGTCATGAGCCAAGACGGTGATGAATAGGCCTGTCGATCAACGGATCTATCCAGCCCTGCAAGGCCTCATGCGATGATGCCATCGGCCTTTATCGGGATTGATTGGTCGGGCGCCAAGGGTGCGCGCCAACCCGGTATCCAGATCGCCGTGGCAAAGGCCCATAGCGATGCACCGCCGCAAACCATCACATGTCTCAATCATAAATATTGGAGCCGAGATGCGGTGTTTGCCTATCTGGTTGACCTAGCCGAACAGCCGGTGGACGGATCAGGGCCAATCTTGGTCGGTATCGATTTTGCCTTTGCCCATCCGTTCCATGATACGAATGCCTATTATCCGGGATTGGATATAGCCCCGTTATTGCCCCCCAAAACGCCAAAAGACCTATGGGCCAAGATCGAGGATGTCTGTAAGGCAGAGGCTAATTTCTATGGTGGGGCGATGTTTGCCGCGCCATCATTTGGTGATTATTACCTGTCACCGCGCAATCACAAAGCACCCAAATTCGCTAGCCGCCGCCGTATATGTGAGGAGGCGGCGCGCCGTGGCGGACGTGCGCCAACGCCCACTTTCAAGGCGATCGGGGCGGATAATGTGGCGACCGGATCGATGGCTGGGATGCGCCTGTTGCATGCGCTATCGGCACGGCTGGGTGATAGGGTGAAATTCTGGCCGTTTGATTTTCCCAATGGTTTGGATGCGGGTAATTCAGATGCCTACCGGCTAATCCTGACCGAGATATTCCCCAGCCTCTATTTCCATGCTGCTGGCTTTAATCCAGCAAAGGGCGCCGCGCGCGATCCGGCCTTTATGTCAGCCGCATTGGCACATTATAACAGCGCTGGTGTTGATGCGGGTTTTGTGCCAATGGGGCCTGATGCGGATGAAGCCGATGCCATTATTTCCGCCGCAGCATTGCGACATCACGCCAGCAAAGAGAGCCGGTGGAATACACCGATTGAGGCCCAGCGTGAGGGCTGGATTTTCGGCGTGCCATCTCCTTGATGCCTTATGAAACGGGGATCGTCCGGCGCCATTCCCATGGCCCATATTCGCCATCTCTCAACATGACGTAATAATAGCCACCATCCTCCTTCAAGAGCTCTGAGACGCGTTGATCGCTGATCATGATCGAATACAAATCGTTAACAACGCTAAGGCTGAAATGCTCTGCGGTCGGAATTAGGTGTCGTTGATCAACGCCATTTTTTCAACACGGGTCAGAGCCTTGATGGCGATCTCGCGTTTGCTGGCGGTGCTACGGTCGGCGGCGGGTTCATTATAGGCGAGGCGGAGTGGCCCGCGGCCTTTGGTGTATTTCGCGCCAGTGCCATTTTCATGCGCCACCAAACGCTCATCCAGCCGGTTGGTGATACCGGTGTAAAATGATCCGTCGCCACATTCCAAAATATAGACACACCAGCTCATCGTCTCTTCACCCGCCCGCCGCAATCGCGTATGCATAGGCTTAGCCGAAAAATGGCGGTGTTAATACTGGTTTGTGATGAAAATTGTGATGGCTAAAAAATTCAAGGAATCCACAGAATCCATAGAACATGGTCGGGAGGACGTGCAGTGAAGGCTGATATTGTTGTCATTGGCGCCGGTGCGGCGGGCATGATGTGCGGCCTGACCGCAGGTGGGCGCGGGCGTAGGGTGGTGATTTTGGATCATGCCAAGCGGATTGCTGAGAAAATTCGTATTTCGGGCGGGGGGCGGTGCAACTTCACCAATAATTTTGCCAGTCCAGCGCAATTCCTCTCGGCAAATGGACATTTCTGTAAATCGGCTCTCCAGCAATTCACCCAAGAAGATTTCAAGGCATTGATGCACAAGCACAGCATCGCTTTTCACGAGAAAAAGCTCGGCCAGCTTTTTTGTGATGATTCTGCCCAGAATGTCATTGATATGCTGGTAGCCGAGTGCCGCGCTGTTAATGCCGATATTCTAATGGAGACAAAGATTACCGCGGTGCATCATTTGCCCGATGGTGGCTTTGCCGTGGATATCATGCGCGGCGGCAAGAGTGAGACGGTGCAAGCAAAGGCGCTGGTAATTGCCAGCGGTGGCCTGTCGATCCCGAAAATTGGGGCGACTGGGTTTGGTTATGATATCGCCGAACAATTTGGTCTGGCCCTAACCGAGAGGGTGGCGGCGCTGGTGCCGCTTACCTTTGATGATGCTATGCTGGATCTATGCCGCAGCCTGTCGGGCCTATCGGTTGATGCCGAGGTTAGCTGGGGTAAGATCAGCTTTCGTGAAGGCCTGTTATTCACCCATCGTGGATTGTCTGGCCCATCGATCTTGCAGATATCATCCTATTGGCAACCGGACACCCCGATCATCGTGGATTTGGCGCCATCGGATGATCTTGCCGCCGCGTTATTGGCACGCAAACGGAGCAATCCAAAGCAAGATACCGCGACCATGCTAGGCGATTATCTGCCAAAGCGGTTGGCCAGCGCATTAGCCGAACTGCACGGTGCGACAGGACGGCTGGCTGATTTGCCTGATAAACGATTGGATGCGTTGGGCAAGGCGGTCAATGGCTGGCAAATCACGCCGCAAGGCACAGAAGGCTATCGCACCGCCGAGGTTACGTTGGGCGGGGTCGATACCGCTGGACTGTCGTCAAAGACAATGCAGGCAAAGTCCGTTGACGGCCTGTATTTCATCGGCGAGGTTGTTGATGTAACCGGATATCTTGGCGGCTATAATTTTCAATGGGCTTGGTCATCTGGCTATGTTGCCGGAATGAATGCCTAACCGGTGCGTGGCTAGGAACCAACCTGAACGAAATCTTCGCCATCATAGCACAGCACATTGCCTTCGCCGATATCGTTCCACAGACCATGCAGGGAAAGGCTCTCGGCTTCAACACGCTCACGAACAAATGGGAAGCCCATGAGGTTTTCCAGCGAGACCACAACGCCTTCACGCTCTAGTGCGCGGATTTGCTCTTCTTCACTGCCAGCACCGCGGATGCGCTCATAGCCGGGACGCAGAATGTCCATCCAGCGCCCCACAAAGCTAGTTGCCTCCTCGAGCTCCGGCGCGGCGCCGGAGCACATCTGGAAACAGCCGTTAACACCACCACAATTGGAATGCCCCAGAACAATGATATGCGCCACCTTTAGAGTGTTCACCGCATATTCAACCGCCGCCGAGGTGCCATGATGATCACCGTTCGGGCTATAGGGCGGAACCAGATTGGCAATGTTGCGGTGGATAAAGAATTCACCAGTATCAGAACCAAAGATAGCGGTTACATGAACGCGGCTATCACAACAGGAAATGACCATCGCACGCGGGTGCTGGCCATCTTCGGCAAGATGTTTGTACCACGCTTTGTTTTCAGCAAATTTTGTAGCCTTCCAGCCTTGAAAACGCTGAACCAAATATTCTGGTAATGGAGCTGTCATGATTGTCCTTGACTTAGGTTGTGTCTGATGTGTGCAATATATTTATTATTGTGCGAAAAATCTAGGTTCAAATCATTATCCGAAAGCGCATGATTTGTTAAATTTGTGTAAATTTAAGAAATTGGTTTCACGCGCCATTTAATCATTTCGCGGCTTTTTTATTTTCGCTATCATTTGCCAGACTACACTAATTCTACATCTGTTGGAGTTATTCTATAATCTGGTGCGAGTTGCTCCTGGCTCGCCCCGCCATGCTTCCCGAACTGCGCCCAGCTGAACCGAGACTATTATGTCACCTGCCAAGAAATCCACGTCGGATAAAAAGACCAAACAGCAACAGAATCCTTTGCTGATGGCTGATGGTGTGACCAAATCATTTGGTGATTTTACCGCAAATGAGGATGTATCTTTTTCGATTTATCCGGGCGAGATCCATGCTCTGCTTGGTGAAAATGGCGCTGGCAAATCCACCTTTGTAAAAATGATTTACGGCCTATTACAGCCGGACAAGGGTGAGTTTACATGGCAGAATGAGGCGGTGACCATATCCGGCCCGCAACATGCGCGGGATCTCGGCATTGGCATGGTTTTCCAGCATTTCTCACTATTCCAGGCGCTTACCGTCGCCGAAAATATCCAGCTCGCTTTGCCTAAGGGCGAGACAATTGACGATCTGTCGGCGCGGGTGCGCTCAATGTCGGAGGAATATGGCATTGGCGTGGATCCGGATGCGCGGGTGCATAATCTCTCGGTTGGCCAGCAACAGCGCGTGGAGATCATGCGGTGTTTACTGCAAGATCCAAAATTGCTCATCATGGACGAGCCAACTTCGGTTTTGACACCGCAGGAATCAGCCCAGCTATTTGATGTATTGCGCCGCTTTTCAAAAGCCGGTGTGGCGATTTTGTTTATCTCGCACAAGCTGGATGAAGTGCGGGCGCTGACCTCGCGGGCGACAGTGCTACGCCGCGGTGTGAATGTTGGCACGGTCGATACCAGCACACGAACCAGCAGAGAGCTGGCGGAAATGATGGTCGGTAGCAAGGTGCAGGATGTCAAAAGCCAAAAGGCGCCAGCAAATGCCCAGACTCTATTCTCGGTGAATAACCTGTCTCGCCCGAAAGACACCCGCTTTGCGACGGCTTTGCGCGCGGTAAATATTGACGCGCGGGCCGGCGAGGTTCTGGGCATTGCCGGTATCGCGGGCAATGGTCAGGATGAATTGATGGAGGCGCTGATCGGTGAATGGACCGGCGGTGCGGCGAACACTATTCAGCTTGATGGCGAGGATCTGTCACAGGTTGGACCGGCCGGACGGCGTGTTGCCGGTATTGGCTTTGTGCCTGAAGAGCGCAATGGGCATGCCGCCGTGCCTAGCATGACCCTGTCAGATAACAGCCTGCTAACCGCGCATTCATTGGAGGGCGCCCAAAATAAGGGCGTTATCAATGGTGCCGCGATGCGGGCCCGTGCCGCCGCCATTGCCGCGGCCTTTGATGTCCGGCTTCCCGGTGTGAACCCGCTAGCCTCGTCACTGTCGGGCGGCAATCTACAGAAATTCGTTGTGGGGCGGGAAATTGAAAAAGTCCCACGGGTGCTGATCATTTCCCAGCCAACATGGGGCGTTGATATTGGCGCCGCGATGTTTATCCGCAAAGCGATGCTGGAACTTGCCGCCAAGGGGTCTGCCGTGATCATGATCTCACAGGATCTGGAAGAGGTGTTTATGGTCTCTCACCGTGTAAGCGTGCTTTATGATGGCGGCTTGTCGGATGCCGTTCCGGTAAAATCACTGACAGCGGAAAAGGTTGGCTTGTTGATGGGCGGTAGCGCGCAGATGGAGGCGTCATGATTGCGTTGATCCCCCGTAAGGACATTCCCTTGTCACTGACTTTGCTAACGCCGGTGGTCGCGATTGCGCTGACATTGGTGATGGGTGCGATTATTTTTGGTGCGCTGGGATACGAACCGCTGGGCGCCCTTTATCAGTTTTTCGTAGCGCCGGTTTCGCATGCCTATCAGATCGGTGATTTGTTTGTGAAAGCCTGTCCGCTGATCATCATCGCTAGCGGTCTGGTATTTTGCTATCGGGCGAATATCTGGAATATCGGCGCGGAAGGCCAGCTCGTATTTGGTGCAATTTTTTCTGGCTGGGTTGCGCTCACTTTCCCTGATCTTAGTGTTGGCGTGATGATGCCCGCGATGATTCTAGCCGGCATTCTTGGCGGGCTATTATGGGCGATGATCCCGGCTTTGTTGAAAACGCGCTTTAACACCAACGAAATTTTGGTGTCTTTGATGCTGACCTATGTTGCCTCGCTGTTCATTGATTGGCTGATCCGTGGGCCGTGGCGTGATCCGATGGCGTTCGGGTTTCCATTGACCAAGAATTACGCTGATGCGGCGCTGATTGGCCAAGTTTCATTCCCCGGTATTGGCACGCTTGGCCAATTGCATTGGGGCGTTGTTGGCGGGGTCATCTTGGCGCTGGTTGCGTGGTTTGTTCTGGCCCGCACGATGATTGGTTTCCAGGTCAAGGTAATGGGCGATGCGCCGCGTGCAGGGCGGTTTGCCGGTTTTAACCCGTCTTTGGTAACGGTCATGGTGTTGGCGATATCCGGGGCGACCGCTGGTCTTGCTGGTATGGTTGAAGTTTCGGCGAATATCGGCCAGCTCCAGCCGAATATCTCGTTTGGCTATGGCTTTACCGCGATCATTGTTGCGTTTTTGGCGCGGCTAAACCCGCTAGCGGTGATTGCCGCCGGTCTGGTTGTTGCCTTGGCCGAGCTCGGCGGTGATTCGGCGCAGATAGTTTTGGGCATGCCAAAGGTCGTGACCGGCGTGTTTAAGGGTATCTTGCTATTCATGCTATTGGCTGGTGAGACATTTAACCGTTTTCATGTTGAGGTGAACGGCGTCGAGATCAAATGGCCGGGCAATCTTTGGGGCGCAAAGCCGCGCAAGGCGGGGGCGTAGGGGGATAATATGGAAGACCTTATCCTAACAGTATTGCTGACCTCGGTGCCGCTTATATACGCGGCCACTGGCGAATTGATTGCCGAGCGTAGCGGCGTCCTCAATCTAGGTGTTGAGGGTATGATGTTGATGGGCGCGGTCACCGCGTTCGGTGTTAGCCTATCAACCGGCTCGTTGTTTTTAGGGGCGTTGGCGGGGGCCATTGCCGGGGCTTTGACCGCTGGTGTTTTTGCCATTTTCGTTTTGGGGTTGGCAACGAATCAGGTGGCGACGGGCTTGGCCTTGACGATTTTTGGAACCGGATTGTCTGGTTTGGCTGGCGCACCGTTCGTTGGTAAGGCGATTGATGGGATGCCGCAAATCGCGATCCCAATCTTGTCCGACCTTCCTTTTGTTGGCCGCATTTTATTCCAGCATGACATGCTTGCATATCTGTCGGTGGTCATTGTCGCGCTTGTTGCGTATTTCCTAAAACGGACCCGCGCGGGGCTTGTATTGCGCGCTGTTGGAGATAATCACCATTCGGCTCATGCGCTTGGCTATTCTGTGCTAGGCGTACGTTTTGGGGCGGTTCTGTTTGGTGGGTTTATGGCTGGATTGGGCGGTGCTTACTTGCCATTGATGCTGACCCCGCATTGGGCCGAGGGGATGACATCGGGGCGCGGATGGATTGCGTTGGCGCTGGTTGTGTTCGCCTCTTGGATGCCATGGCGGGTGATGGTTGGGGCGTTGATATTCGGCGGAATTACCATCATGCAGCTAGCCGGTCAGGCGCGTGGCTGGGCAATTCCTTCACAATTTCTTTCAATGTTGCCCTATATTGCTACAATTATGGTGCTGGTTTTGATATCACGGAACAAAGAGTTCGCGCTGGCTAATTCGCCGGCATGCCTTGGTCGCATTTTTCATCTTGGAAAATAGGCTGGCTTTGTATTTTTTAAATAATCTCTTACGCGAAAGGGGAGAAAAATGAAGAAGTTCCTAGCGATGCTTGCAGGTGGTGTAATGACCGCTACTGCTGGCATGACTACCGCAATTGCTGATCCGATGAAGGTTGGCTTTGTTTATTTGACCAATCCTGGTGATCACGGCTGGACCTATGCACACGAAGTTGCACGTCAGGAAGTCGAAGCGCACTTTGGTAACAAGGTTGTCACTTCATATGTTGAGAATGTTCCCGAAGGTCCGGACGCTGAGCGTGTGATCCGCGAGTTGGCCCGCCAAGGTAACGAGATGATTTTCACTACATCATTCGGTTACATGGATCCTACATTGAAGGTGTCCAAGGAATTTCCGAATGTGAAGTTTGATCACCTCACTGGCTTTAAGCGTTCACCGAACATGGCGACTGGTAACATCCGTTTCCACGAGGGCCGTTATGTACAGGGTGTGGTTGCTGGTTTGATGACCAAGAGCAACCGTATTGGTTACCTTGGTTCATTCCCAACCCCAGAAGTCGTTCAGGGGATCAACGCATTTGCCATTGGCATGCGCTCGGTCAATCCTGATGCCGAGATTTCAGTTATCTGGGTAAACAGCTGGTATGATCCGGTTAAAGAAGCTGATGCTGCCAGGGTTCACATTGCTGAAGGCGCCGATATTCTAGCCCAGCATACAGATAGCCCGGCAATGTTACAGGCGGCTGAAAAGGCCGGCATCCACGGTTTTGGTCAGTCAAGCGACATGAAAGCTTTTGCACCAAAGGCCCAGCTATTTTCATCTGTAAACGATTGGGCCCCATACTATAAGGCCCAGATCCAAGCGGCAATGGATGGCACTTGGTCAACAGGTGACGGCCCAGATCATTGGGCTGGTAACACATGGCTTGGTTTGGCTGATGGTTATTTGTTGCTGACACCAATGGAAAATATGCCAGCCGACGTTAAGGCCGCTGGTGAGGCCGCTGCGGCAAAGGTCAGAGGCGGTTACAACATCTTTTCTGGCCCGCTTATGGATAACAAAGGCAACGAAGTTATCCCTGCTGGCGGGGCGTTCACCGACGCCGATTGGTGGAGCAACTTCGGCTTCTACGCTGAAGGCGTTATTGGCGATATCCCAGGTTAAGCAGTCTTGACCTAACAAATTTGAGGGCATCGTTGCGGCGGTGCCCTTTTTGATTTTTTGACCGATACTTATGCACCATTGCCCATACTAATCACCAATAAATGCGCTATCCCTTAGGGGTGTTCTCCATGTCTGAAAAACCCACTATATTTGTTACCCGCCGGTGGCCTGCACTGGCTGAAGAGGCGCTTGCCCAATTTTTTACCCCGACTTTTAACGATGGTGACAAGCCGCTTAGCAAGGATGAATTGAGTGCCGGATTTGCGGCCCATGATATCGCCGCGCCGACTGTATCTGACAAGATTGATGCAGATATCATCGCGGCGGGGGCGGCGGGTAAATGCCGGTTGATTGCGAATTATGGCGTTGGTGTTAATCACATCGATCTTGCCGCCGCGGCCAAGCTTGGCCTTGCCGTAACAAACACACCCGGCGTCTTGACTGATGCAACGGCTGATCTCACCCTGACTTTGATGCTGATGCTTAGCCGCCGTGCCGGTGAGGGCGAGCGCGAATTACGGGCAGGTGAATGGGCCGGATGGCGCCCCACACATTTAATTGGCGGTGATATGACTGGCAAAAAGCTAGGTATCATCGGCATGGGCCGCATTGGCAAGGCGGTGGCGCAGCGGGCGCATTATGGCTTTGGCATGGAGGTGTTTTTCTATAACCGGTCGCCAGTTACCGATTGTGATGACATGGGGGCAACCCAGCTCGATACTGTCGCCGCGCTTTGTGCCGCCAGTGATTTTGTTAGCCTACATTGTGCCGCGACTGCTGATACGTTCGAAATTCTAGACGAGACTGCGTTGGCGGCGATGCGGCCCAGCGCCTATGTGGTTAATACCGCACGTGGTGATGTGCTGAATGAGGCGGCATTGGTCGCGGCACTTCAGTCTGGTGCGATAGCGGGGGCCGGTCTTGATGTGTATCAGGGCGAACCCGCGATTAATCCGGCGTTATTGGCCGCGCCCAATACTGTGCTTTTGCCGCATCTTGGCTCGGCAACACTGGCCACGCGTAATGCGATGGGGATGAAGGTGGTTGCCAATGCGCGGGCCTTTGTTGATGGCACTGAACTTCCTGATCTTGTGGGATGATGATGAGCGCGGCGTTAAATCAAAAATCAATTTTGCGATCGGCCTTTGATGCGGCACTAACCGCGGGGCATCCGGGGCGCATTACCCGTGCGGCGATACAGAAATTACGGCTCCAGCCAACAGCGATAATAGCCATTGGCAAGGCCGCCGCCAGCATGGCGCAGGCGGCGCGTGACGCGGGTTTGACGGCGCCCGGTATCATGGTGACAAATGATGAGAGCTTTGCCCCGATTGCCGGTATGGATTGCTTTGCCAGTGCCCACCCAGTCCCAGATCAGCGCGGGGTGGATGCGGCAAACGCCATTGGTGCGTTGGTTGACCGGCTGGGCGGGGATGATCATCTGTTACTGCTAATCTCTGGTGGTGGCTCGGCATTGGTACCGGCCTTGCCAGAGGGCATTAGCCTTGCCGATAAACAGCAATTGAACGAAGCCTTGCTGGGTAGCGGCCTTGATATCCATGAGATGAATATCGTTCGCCGGTTGTTTTCCGCGCTAAAGGGCGGACGGTTGGCGCGGCGGGCCTATCCGGCTGGGGTCACGTCATTCTTACTATCCGATGTGCCGGGTGATCGCCTCGAGTCAATCGCCAGCGGACCGGCTGTTGCTGACCCTATCGATTTCGACGCGGCATGTGCGCTCATTCGCCAGCATAAACTAGATGAATTGCCGTTCGTGCCGCCTTATCTTGCCGCGCTAGAGGTCGATCCCACGCGCCGCCCTGTTGCTATCGGTGATCCGGTGATGGACAATGTCACTAGCGAGATTCTGGCCAGCAACCAGCTTTGTCAGGATGCGGCGAATGATTATATGACGGCGTCTGGCGAATTTGCGAATGGTCAGGGGCGTTTTGATTTGCCGCCATTGGTTGGTGATGTGCGTGATTGTGCATTGGCGCTGGCTGATGCGGTATGCGCGGCCTCTCCGGTTGGATATGGCGTCACTGGCGGTGAAACCACAGTCCAATTGGGTGATGGCGGTGTTGGCCTTGGTGGTCGCTCACAGGAATTGGCGCTGATATTTGCCGCGATCATGCATGAGCGCGGCGATGCGCCGGCGGGGTGGACGATACTTGCTGGCGGGACAGATGGGCGTGACGGTCCCACCGATGCCGCCGGTGCCATCATTGGTGCTAGTGATGATTGGGACGGCCGGGCGGCGATGGCGGCATTGGATGGGCATGACGTCTACCCGTTGCTTTCCCGTCAAAACCAGTTGCTCGAAGTAGAACCCACAGGTACAAATTTAGCAGACATCGTAATTATAAGCGTAAATTGACCCGGTTGAGCCCAACTGAACGTCACGTTAGATAAAATGGCAAGACCAAGTTAGGAAGAGTGTGATGGAAAATCGTGATCTAGAAAAATGGGGTCAAATTGCGGCTAAATGGTCGGCTGAATATCTAGACTCGCTGGAAGGTCGGCCCGTTCGTCCGTCTACAAAGCCGGGTGAAGTTGCCGCCAGCCTGCCGATGCACCCGCCGGTTGACGGCGAGCCGATTGAAGATGTCTTTCGTGATTTTGAAGATCTGGTCGTGCCGCATGTTACCAATTGGCAGCATCCACGTTTTTTCGCCTATTTCCCCTCGAATAGTAGCCCGCCCTCTATCCTTGCTGAATGGCTGACCGCAACGATGGGCGCGCAATGTATGTTGTGGCAAACATCGCCTGCGGGAACCGAAATGGAAGTTCGGGTGATGGATTGGATGCGGCAAATGCTTGGCCTTAGTGATGGCTGGCATGGGGTTATCCAAGGCGGGGCGTCGCTGGCGACTTTGTCGGCGATATTGACCGCGCGGGAAAAGGCGCTGGAATGGGCGGGCAAGGAACAAGGGTTGTTTGGCCAGCAGGTTCTGCGCGTTTATGCCTCTGCTGAGGGGCATTCTTCGATTGAAAAGGCTGTGTTTCTATCGGGTATCGGCCGCGATAATCTGGTGAAAATTGCCACCGATGATGATGGGGCGATGCGCCCGGATGCCTTGCAAGCGGCCATTGATGCCGACCGTGCGGCGGGTTATTTGCCATGTGCCCTTGTTGGGGTAATTGGCGCAACCGGCGTTGGGGTTAGCGATAATCTAGAGGCCATCTTGCCAATCGCCGAGGCCGAAGGGCTGTTCTCGCATATTGATGCGGCATGGGCTGGCTCGGCTTTGATCTGTCCGGAATTTAGGGCGCATGCGGCTGGCATTGACCGCGCCGATTCAATCGTTTTCAATCCGCATAAATGGCTCATGACCAATTTTGATTGCTCGGCCCATTTTGTAAAATCAGTCGACGATTTCAAACGCACTATGGGCATCCAGCCTGCTTATCTGATTACCCAGGATGCCGATGACGTGACCGACTATTCGCAATGGACAATAGAGCTTGGGCGCCGGTTCAGGGCCCTCAAACTATGGTTCGTTATCCGTTGCTATGGCATTGCTGGATTGCAAAAGATCATCCGCAATCATGTGGAATGGACGCATGATTTGGCTGATCGCTTGGCGGCGCTTGATGGCTTTGAGATCACTAGTCCGGTTCGTTTCGCCCTGTTTAGCTTCCGGCTTCACCCACAAGGAATGGAGCCTGGCCCAGAGCTGGACGCCTTGAATGCGCGCCTTGTCGATGCGGTAAATAATGATGGCACGCTGTATCTCACCCAAACCATGTATAAGGGTGAATATGTGATCAGGGTGTCGATCGGAACGACAATGACGCGGGCCGAGGATATTGATATCAGCTTTAATAAGATCGTCGAGCTTGCCAAACCTATTCTCGCCAATAGCTAAGCAAATCCTGCCTTAGCTATCCTTTAAGGTGGTATGTGGCATAGCCTTTTGGTTATTTGTGGTTCGCGCAATATAATTACAAACTGGTCTTTTTCGTGGTTTTGTAATAATGTTGCGTCAACGCTACTATTTTGGTGAGAGGTTGAATTGCTGTGACAAATGAACCGACAGACCCACGGGACGCCACCACGAGCGATAGCGGTGCGGCGGCTGACCATACAGACCGCCGTGACGAGTCCGGTGACCGTCTTTCAGCGCTCTATGGTCTAACACCAAAAGTCGAGACAGCCATTAATGCGGCTATCTCAAATAAGCTAGAGAGCCGCGCGCGGGCGTTGATGGGGCCATTGCACCCGGCTGACCAAGCTGACTTGCTAGAGAGATTGTCACCCGACCGTGCGGCTAGTCTGGTAAAGATGCTGGGCGATGATCTGGACGCGGCGGCGCTATCCTATCTAGACGAGACCACCCGCGATGAAATTGTTGATGTGATGGGGGTGGCGGCACTGGCGCGGCAATTGCCGGATTTGTCTACCGATGACGCGATCAACATTGTCGAGGTATTGGAACAGGACGAAATTGACGACGTTCTTGCGGCGCTTCCGGTCGAGGACCGTTTGTTGGTCGAGGAAGGTCTGTCATTTCCAGAGGATTCCGCTGGCCGGATGATGCAGCGTGAGATTGTTACTGTGCCCTCTTTTTGGACGGTTGGCCAGACGATCGATTTCCTGCGTGGCTCCCAGCTCGATGCAGATGAATTTTACCTGATATTTGTGGTTGATCCGGCGCGTAATCCGGTTGGTGAAATTCGCCTATCCAGATTGTTATGCACGGCCCGTCCGAAACGCGTCTCAGAAATTATGGATAGTGACTTTCGCAAGATCCCGTTTGATATGGACCAAGAGGAAGTGGCGATCCTGTTCCGACGCTATGGCATGGTTAGCGCAGGGGTGGTCAATGAGAATGGCCGCCTGATCGGGATGATCACGATCGATGATATCATCGATGTTATCGACGAAGAAGCGGAAGAGGATTTCATGGCGCTGGCCGGTGTTGGTGAGGCGAATGTGCGCTCGTCACTGCTCGAAACCCTGCAAGGCCGTACCTCATGGCTGGTGATTAATTTGCTAACGGCGATATTGGCCTCGGCGGTCATTGGCGTGTTTGACGCCACCATTGAACAGTTGGTTGCGCTTGCCGTGCTCATGCCGATTGTTGCTTCTATGGGCGGTAATGCCGGGACTCAGACGGTTACTGTGGCGGTGCGTGCCCTGGCGCTTCGCCAATTAGAAAAGGCGGCGGCCTTTGCCTTTGTGCGGCGTGAATTGCTCGTTGCGGTTATCAATGGCGGGGTTTTTGCGGTCCTTGCTGGAGGCATGGCGTGGCTATGGTTTGGTGATCAGGATATTGCGATTGTCATGGCGGCGGCGATGTTTGCCAATATGGTTGTCGCTGGTCTTGGTGGGACGCTGGTGCCGCTAGGTCTGGTACGGGCGGGCGTTGATCCGGCAATTGCCTCTAGCGTGTTTATTACGACGATTACCGATGTTGTTGGATTTTTTGTTTTTCTTGGGCTAGCCGCACTTTATTTAATCTAACCCGCACTTTCTTTAATTTATCCTGTGTTTTCTTAATCTATAATGTCGCACCACCTGTTTTTTGCTTCGCGCGTCGTTATACTGACTGCATGACGGTTCATCTAAAGAAATTATCTGTTGGCACGCCCTCACTGGCGGCGCTTCGTGAATGGCAGGACAACCGCGTCGCGCTCGGCGGGGAATTGATCCACGTCACCCGTAATACCCCGCGCCGGGCCGAGGAAGTATTGAATGGCGGGTCTATTTACTGGGTGATTAAAGGGGTGATGGTGGCGCGCCAACCGATCGCCGAATTGCGCCCTATGCAACGTCAAGACGGCAAGCCAGCTTGCGGTATTGTCCTTGCCCCCGGGATTGTTGCGGTTGAGCCAACGCGTATGCGGATTTTTCAGGGATGGCGGTATCTAGAGGCAAAGGACGCGCCGGTTGATATTTTGAATGAGGCCGAACCGGGCGAGGCGATGCCCCCTGAAATGGCCGCGGAATTGCGTGAATTAGGATTGCTCTAGCGGGCTTTATCGCCTAATTCGCGCGGCGCCAATCCCAAGGCGGCATAAATTCACCTTTCCACATCCCGGAACCGGCGGCCTTTGCGCTTTCTTCAAGCGGTACATAATCTTTGGAATATTGGCGGTAGGATAACGCCATGCCGCGTTCGACCAAGGTTGCGCCAAGATCGATATCTCCGGCAAAACATTGCATCACCAAACGGCCATAGCGATCAGTGTCACGAAGGTGGCATTTCAATGTGGGGTTGGCCTTTACAATCTCGGCAATCAAATCACGGGCGGCCTCACCGCACCGCCACAATGCACCAGAGGCATCACGGCAGGTTTGCTTCATTTCCGGCGCATCAATGCCAAATAGACGGATCTTTAGCGGCCCACTGCGCAGGGAGTCACCGTCGCTGACCTTGGTTACAACAACATCCCCGCTAATATCAAAGGTGTTGGCATGGCTAGTGCCGGTAATGGCAAAGGACAGCAGGACAACCAGACCAGCGCCGCAGATCCGTTTCATCGATGCCATCAGATGACGCCAAAATAGGACTTTCGTCGGGGACGTAAGCATGCGGGCAGAAATGCCAATCTGGGAAATGAAACGATCCATTAGCTAAGCATAATGTAGTGTTGCGGTTATGGCACTATTTTATCGCGGTTAAGAATCCGCCGCATCCTGCTTTAGGGTGATGTTTTAGGATAGCTAATTGACGTAAGGATTGTCCTTGAACGGATCGTCCGCATCGCTTGCTTCTTCTTCTGATTCCACCCATTCGGCCTCTGGGTTCAAGGTTGCGGCAATCGCACCTGATACTTCAGGAATAGCAACAAACGGCCCCTGCGCGGCGGCTGGGACAGAGGCACGGCGGGTCATCCGCACGAGGACAATGGTTATGATCGCAATTTGGGTGGCGGCGACCATTGGGAAAAAGCTATCAACGCCCAGATATTCAATTGAAAAGGCGGCGATTGGTGATCCCAAAATTGCCCCAGCCCCGTTTACCATGACCAGACCAGAGGCCACAGCCACCATTTGGCTCGGTGTTAGAAAGTCGTTCGCATGGGCAATGAACAAGGAATACATCGGAAACAACACGCCGCCGAACAAGAACATACAGAGCAACAATATTAGGAATTGATCACTGGCGAGCGTTGAGGCTATGCCGATGATGACCGCACCAAAGGTGGCAACGATTAGAATGATAAAGCGCCGGTCAAAACGGTCGGACAGGCGGCCCACCGGATATTGCAACAGCATCGCCCCTAGCACTGGCGCGGTCATAAAATAACCGACTTCGGTATTATCCATGCCGATTGAGCGGCCATAAACCGCGCCCATGCCGAACACCATCGCCACCGCAATGCCGTTGACCACTAGGCCGATAACCGCTAGCGGCGAAATCTGGATCAAACGGCGCAGGCTAATCCGCTCTGGTGCCTCGAATTCCGGGGCCTTGCCAGCGGTGATTAGAATAGGCACAACGGCGATAGATACCATTACCGATGCCAGCAGAAACAGACCGACGCCGGTTTGGGTGCCAAACGAAATCATCATTTGGCCGATGCCCATGCCAGCCATCGTCACAATCATATAGAGTGAGAGCATCTGGCCTCTGGTTTCGTTGGTCGCCTTGTCGTTCAGCCAGCTCTCGCAAACAATGTACATACCGGCAAAGCTAAAGCCGGTGACAATCCGCATGACCGCCCATAAATAAGGATCAACATAGGCCGCATGCAATAATACAGCCGAGGATGCAAGCGCTGACATCGCGCCAAAAATCCGCACGTGACCAACATTGCGGAGCAAGATCGGGACGCCAATAGATCCAAGAAAGATACCGAGGTAATAACCCGCCATGACAAGACCAGTCGCGACGTTGTTAAAGCCAGCTTCGCTCGCACGGGTGCCGAGCAAAACCACCTGCAGGCCGTTGCCAGCCATAATCAGCAACAGGCCAAAAAACAAAGTCCAAGATGCGGCGACCGATCTTAACATTTCGGACCTTCCACTTCACTAGCAAAGCACATAACCGCTGGGTAAATACCCTGACAGCGCCGATATAAAATTGACAGAAAAGAACACTCAAAATTGCGGTGAGACAAACAGCGTATCCTGATTGCTTCGTAAGGCCTGTATGGCTTTGCAGTCTGTTCAATTTTCAACAAAATTCAGTCGTTTTATTTACAATTGTCGTTTTGATGCCGATTTTTTCGGGATTTTTACAGAATATAAGCAGCTGATATCTATTCCGGTTGTATTAGGGATGCGCTTGGGCCCGTGGGGCCAATATGTTTGACCTTTATGTGGTGGCAAATACGCTATCGAAAATGCGGCTGACATTGGCGCGGGCAAGATCTAACTCACCTTGTAGATAGGCCGCGTCGGGCATGTCCATTTGTCCAAGTAAAAAGTGCCAGATTGCCGGTGATAAATCTTCCTGTCGCCGTCCCACGCGCCCGACACAGAGGCGCGAATAATGATGCAGACGCGAAAACAACGCGGCGGCCTGTAATAAATCAGACGCATCGCCCGGGCTTATGACGCCCACCTCTTGTAGTGTGGTGATGATGGCATTGGCAGATACTGGCGACGCGGTGGCGGCAAAATGCTGGCTGTTGGCAATGCGCAATCCCTGCACCAGCAAATCGATCTCGCTAAGGCCGCCCGGTTGCTTGCGTAAGGCGAGTGGCGGCGCGGTGCCATAGGTGCTACGCAATCGCTCGCGCATTTCTGTAATGGCGCTGGCAACGTTGCTGATCTCGGTGCTGGTTTGATTGATTGCGATAATTTGATCGGCTAGCTCTGGCCAGTCGTGATCGCCACTGTCGGGTGCGGATTTGCCATTAACCGCGACGATTCGTGATTTTGCAAAGGCGAGGCGTTCCCAGACCCATGCCTCATCCTCGTAATATTTCCCAAGACGGTCTAGATGCACGGCGATATTGCCCTTTTCACCATCGGGGCGTAGGCGCATGTCGACAAGGTAGAACGGTCCGGCAACATCCGCCATGCCCATCCAATTGATAAAGGTCTGGGTCAGTCTGGTAAAATAGCGGGTCGGGCCAATCGCACGGGTACCGTCAGACAGTGCATCGGCGTCATCAGGTCCATCATAAACAACAATCAAATCGAGATCGGACTGCGCCGTTAGTTCAGCCAAACCAAGACGGCCAAGCCCGATAATGGCGATATGCCCAGCCATAAACCCATGCCGGCGTTCCATATCCGCGCGCGCCAATTCCAATGTTATGGTGATCACTGCATCGGCGATCGCGCTCAATCCTTCGCCAAGCGCGGTATCATCGATGACTTCACTAAGCGCCTGTGTCTCAATACGAAAACGCCATTCACGCACCCGCCGCTGGATGGTCTGGAGGGCGAGCTCAATGGGCATGTCTTTAATGCTATCGCGTAGTTCATCCAGTAAAATTGAGGATTTTGGCAATGGCGCAAAGAATTCATCGAACATCACCAAGTCAAATAGCGCAGGGAAATAGCGCAAATAATCAGCCATGCGCGGCGATAGAATGAGAATGTCACAGAGCAATCTGGTCAGGTGACGATTATGGTCCAATAGCGAGAAAATCTGCACGCTTGCGGGCAATCCCTCGATGAATTGGGCCAATGCGGCAAAAGCCTCATGCGGGTCCGCCGCCTTGGCAATTTGGGCCAACATTTGCGGGGCGAGGCGGCTTAGCAATATGCGGGCGCGCTCGCTTCTGGTGGCGGCAATGCGGCCGGACATCCATCCAGAAATGGTGGCGCAGATATCGTGTGGCCGGTCAAACCCATGCCCACTGAGCCAATTTGCCAACTGTTCCTCATCCTCGAGCATTGGCCAATCATCGTCATCCGCCTGATCATCGGTGCTATTTGGCTGGTCACCAAAATGATCGGCAAAAATAGTATGGGTGGTTAGCGTACCTATTTTGGCGAGATGCTGGCCCAATTGGGAGAGAAACGCATCGGGCGTGGGCCAGCCTAGAAACCGTGCAAGGCTGGTCATTTCGGCATCACCGCGCGGCAGGGAATGGGTTTGCGCATCGCCAAGCATCTGGAGCCGATGTTCAAGACGGCGCAGGCCAAGATAGCACTGGCCGAGCGCCTCCGCCTGATCATCGTCAATCCAGTTTTCGCCAGCCAACGCAACAAGCGCGGGTAGGGTACTGCCAAGACGAATGCTAGGGCTACGGCCACCGGCAACGAGCTGTAATATATGCGTCAGAAATTCAATTCTGCGGATACCGTTGGCGCCGGTTTTAAGGTCAAAGCCAAACCAGCCATCTCCCCTTTGGGGCCGCCGCAACATCGATTTCATGTCGTCCATGACGGTGTAATCCAAGGTGCGCCGCCATACAAAAGGCTGGATATCGGCAAGGAACGCGGCGCCAAATTCACGGTCGCCACCAATTGGCCGGGCCCGGATAAAGGCGGCACGTTCCCATGTTCTGGCGATCGATTCATAATATCCAAGCGCCGCATCACGCTGGATGCTTACCGCGGTGGCCCCGGGATCTGGTCGTAATCGTAGATCGACCCGCCAGCCGATCCCATCGGCGGTAGGTTGCGACAGCAATTTGACCAATTGGCGGGTGAGGCCAACATAAAAATTCTGGCTGTCTTGGGGGGCAAAAAGCGGGGTGTTCTCTGGGTCATGCAGGATAATCAGATCAACGTCTGAGGAATAATTGAGCTCGCCAGCACCAAGCTTGCCAAGCGCCAGAATTGTCCATCCACATCCCGTCATGTCTGTTGGTTGCGCTGGCATCAAGCCGCGCTGGCTGGATCGGCTCAATAGGTGCCGCGCGGTACCGTCAATGGCGGCCTCGGCGGCATTGCTTAGCCAGCGCATTTGATCGGTGACAGTAACGACATTGGCCAGATCACCGATGGCGACACATAATGCACTGCGCTGGCGCAATCGGCGGATGGCGGCCATCACCTCACTATCGATCGCGGCCGGGTCGCCATTATTGTCGATGGCCTCAATTGATCTATGAAATTCGGCAATGGCGGCCGTAATAATGGTGTCACCATCGCCGCTTATTATTGCGGGAATAAGGTCACTATGACGCCGCGCCAAACCTTGCAGATGCTGGGAATAAACCAGCATGCGGGCGATATCATTGGCATCTATTTTTGCACTAGAAGTTGCAGTTATGCCCGCTTTTTGGGCGATCTCGGTCGCGGCCCATGTCTCAAGCTCGGCTAGAATAGCTATTTGCTCGTCGGTGGTTACCGGAAGGCCAGCGATGAGATTATACTTTTGGTTGAGTGCGTTAGTCATGGATCACTATAACCCGGCTTTACAAACTGGCGACAGGCCGATGTTAGATGGGTATTTCCGCCGGGGCAAATTTTCGATCAAAATTATAGATGGGCCGGATGGGTAGCTAGGCGGCCAGAATTTTACCGCCGCGGTCAATCCGTTTCATTGTTTGATAGGTTCGCCAGCTAAGACCAATGGCGGCGGCGCATAACCCAATCACAAGGCCGCCCCAGATCGCCACTGGACCCCAGCCTAAAACCAAGCCGGCAAACGCGCCGCTACCTACACCGATTACCCAAAAGCTGGTGATGCCAAGAACCGCCGGAATTTTGGTGTCATTGAGGCCGCGCAAGATCGAGGTGGCGATGGCTTGCATACCGTCCGGAATTTGAAAACAACCGGCGATAATGACCATTGGTACAGCATAGAGCATTACCTCATCGATCAATACATCACCTTCGGCGAGGTAAAAGCCGATCCAGAATTCCGGCCAGACAATTAAAATGACCGTTGTCATCATCGTTAGGCCGACGCCCACGCTCATCGCTGACCATCCACTGCGCTGGGTGTTGCCGCGATCATTCGCACCAGCGTAATTGCTCACAAGGATTGAACTGGCTTGGGCAAGGGCAATCGGGACCATGAAGGATACCGCGGCAATCTGGTTTGCAATGGCCCCAGCCGCCAATGCCGCCGTGCCAAATAAACCAATCAGGAATGTGATCGCCACAAACATGCTGGTTTCCGCTAAAATCGTCAGGCCGATTGGCACACCGATCTTTAGCAAACGCCATGTGATTGCCCAATCCATCACCCATAGACGCTGGAACGGCTTTGATTGTTTATAGGGCGCGGTTGTGCCAATCCAGACGAGCAAACCAACGCAAATCAGCACATAGACAATAGTGGTCGAAATGGCGATGCCGGTTAGCCCCATCTTGGGAAAAGGGCCGACACCCTCAACCAGTACATGATTGCCCAGCACATTGAGCCCAAGGCCCAATATCATCGCAATCACCTGCGGCAATGGGCGTTGGTGCGCGACCACATATTGGCGCAACACAAAGAAGATGAAAATGAATGGGAGGCCGATTGCTGACCATAGCAAAAAGCCGCCCGTCATAGAGGTTAGGGCCGGATCCTGTCCCAGCAAATTTAGCACCGGTTCGCCAAGCATAACGAGCGGGGCGGCCAAAATACCCAAGACCACACCAATCAACAGACCTTGACGCAACGAGCGCCGAATCTGGCGGTCATCATTACTGCCTAGCCCCTGTGCAACCAATGGCCCAACGGCCAGAGTTACGCCAAGAGCAAAGAAATAAAACGGCTGGAAATAACGGTTCGCAAGTGATCCCGCCGCCAGATTGACACTGTCGATCTGGCCCATGGCAATGATATCCGCGGTCCAAATACCAATGGTCGCCAACGCCCCGATAACGATGGGAAGCGATAGCTTGATATTTTGCCAATTGTGGGTGTTCCAACTCTTTAACGACATACAAAATCCTGAACCTGTAACCCGAAGCCTGCGAATGCAGCAGCTACTTCTGTCTACTTTAGATTGCCGCGAAAAGATATGTGGAAAGATACCCAAGAAGTACCAGGGAGAAGATACCCAAGTAATACCCGGGGGAATATATCTATCGCGGGTCAGGATCTATCAATGCCCAACGCGGCACAATTGTGTTATGGTGTGAAAAATTGCGAGAAAGCGGCAGATAATTTACGTCCCGCTAGGTATTAAAAGTAGCAAGGCAGGGGTCCCTCATGTCCGCAGGTGGTGGTAGTTCAGACAAAAAAGGCTCATCGGGTCGCAGCTATCGCAGTAATGCGGGTTTGACGCGCCAGCCTAAAAAGATGCGTGGCCGGAAAGTGTCGTCGCAAAGATGGCTTACCCGCCAGCTTAATGATCCCTTTGTGGCCGAGGCGAAATCACGGGGGTTTCGCTCCCGCGCGGCACTCAAGCTTGAACAGATTGACCAGCGTTATAAATTATTCCGGCCGGGTCAGGCGATCGTCGATCTTGGCTGTGCGCCCGGCGGTTGGATGCAGGTGGCGTCAATCCATACCCAGCTTGGCCGGTCAAAGGCGCGGCTGGTCGGGATTGATCTGTTGGAAACCGAACATATCGTTGATGCCGAGATTTTTGTCGGCGACATGATGGAACAAGTAATGATCGACAAGGTGCGTGATGCTGTTGGCGGCGCGGCTGATGGCGTGCTTTCCGATATGGCGGCGGCAACCACCGGTCACCGGCCCACGGATCATTTGCGGACCACGGCATTGCTAGAGGCGGCGTTGGATTTTGCGCTGGAAATTCTGAACGAGAATGGGTTCTTTCTGGCGAAATGTTTCCGCGGCGGTGCAGAGCGGAGTGTGCTGGATATCCTGCACAAGAATTTCGCCACTGTGCGCCATGTAAAACCGGCCGCTAGTCGTCAGGAATCTGTCGAGAGTTATGTTCTGGCAACGGGCTTTCACGGGCGCGGTATTGCCGCCGCGGCACAACAAGAACAAGACCGCGGTGAAGGTGGTTTTTCTCCGATTTAGGGGCTATCAATTCGTCATCTGCTTGGATATAGTGCGTCGTCAACCGATCATTGAGCACTCGCTGCGGAAGGCACCCCATGAAAATTCGTGAAGCTCTGACTTTTGACGATGTATTGTTGGAGCCTGCGCGCTCTGGCATCCTACCGGCTGACGCTGATATTCAAACGCGTCTTACCCAGAAAATTTCTCTAAGAGTTCCGCTGATTTCTGCGGCTATGGACACGGTCACCGAGCACCGGTTGGCGATTGCAATGGCGCAATCGGGCGGCATCGGTGTGGTCCATAAAAACTTCACCATCGCCGAACAGGCTGATGAAATTATCAAAGTGAAAAGATACGAATCCGGCATGGTGGTTAACCCGCTGACGATCACGGCTGATAAAACGCTGGGTGATGCGCTGGAAATGATGGATTTTCATCAGATTTCTGGCATCCCCGTAGTCGAGGCTGGCGGTGTTGGTCCGCAGGTTCTGGTTGGTATTCTAACCAACCGCGATGTGCGGTTCGCGTCTGATCGCAGCCAAAAGGTTGGCGATTTAATGACCCGCGAAGTGGTCACGGTTCGTGATGGTGCATCGCATGAAGAAGCCAAAAAACTGCTCCATGAAAACCGTATTGAAAAGCTGGTTGTCGTCGATGCGGATGGGCGCTGTACGGGTCTCATCACGGTCAAGGATATGGAAAAGGCAAAGAACCATCCGCTGGCCTCTAAAGATGACGCTGGTCGGTTGCTAGTCGCCGCCGCAACGGGCGCTGGTGATGACGGTCTGGCCCGTGCCGAGGCGCTTATTGAGGCTGGTGCTGATGTGATTATCGTGGATACAGCGCATGGTCATAGTGAAGGCGTTCTAAAAGCGGTGTCTAACGTTCGCAAAATGGCCAACCATATTCAGGTCGTTGGCGGCAATGTGGCCACCGCGGATGGCGCAAGGGCATTGATTGATGCGGGCGCCGATGCGGTCAAGGTTGGCATTGGCCCTGGTTCTATTTGCACAACACGGATGGTTGCCGGTGTTGGTGTGCCGCAATTAACCGCGGTGATGGATGCGGCAGAAGCCTGTCATGCCCAGAATATTCCGGTCATTGCCGATGGCGGCATTAAATATTCCGGCGATCTTGCCAAGGCGATTGCCGCCGGTGGTGATGTGGCGATGATCGGATCATTGCTGGCTGGTACGGACGAAACCCCGGGCGAGGTTTATTTGCACCAAGGCCGGTCATACAAGGCCTATCGCGGTATGGGATCAACTGGGGCGATGGCCCGTGGTTCAGCCGATCGTTATTTTCAGGCAGAAATTTCCCAACCATTAAAGCTCGTTCCCGAAGGCATCGAAGGTCAGGTTCCCTATAAAGGACCGGTTGAAAATGTTCTGCATCAATTGCTGGGCGGTTTACGCGCGGCGATGGGATATACCGGTAATGCAACGATTGCCGATATGCAGAAAAATGCGGCGTTCTTGCGCATTACTGGGGCTGGTCTGGCCGAGAGCCATGTCCATGACGTAACGATCACACGTGAGGCACCGAATTACCGACCCGGAATGTGACTCTCCGGAATGTGACGCTGGTGCACGCGATGTGCTGGCGATCATATATACGCTTTGACAATTATTGCGCCGGAAAGCCGGCAAGTGGACCTAGTTTATGACCCCAGCCGCGCGGCTTGCTGCCGTTATTGAGATTATTTCTGAAATTGGTGATGGCCAGCCGGCCGGACAGGGATTGCGCAAGGGTCTTGCGCGCCGCCGTTACGCTGGTTCGGGTGATCGCGCCGCTATTACCGCGCAATTCTGGCAAATCTATCGGGCATGGGCACGCTTGTTTTGGCATTTGGAAACCCGCGACATCGAAGTCACACCGCGGGCCGTTGCCATCGCCGCGCAGGTTCTAATCAACGGCGAGACAGCCGAAACCCTAGCCCCATTATTCCCGAGCGAGGCAAAGCACGCCGCCGCGCCACTGGATGATGCCGATCTTGCCTTGATTGCCGCCTTGCAAGATAAAACGCTGGATGACGACGCGATGCCGCGTGATGTTTTGTTGGAATGGCCGGCCTTTTTGATGGATGATGCAAAGGCCGGACTTGGCGATAATTTCGATAGCGAATTGACCGCGCTACAGGGTGAGGCGGCGACCGATTTGCGGGTGAACCCGATCAAATTGAAAGACCGCCGTGTGTTGCGTAACAAGCTCGCTGGTCGTGGGATTAAATGCCACCCGACAACTTTGTCGCCAATTGGGATCAGGCTGGAAAAGCGGACCCGCACAGATGACCTTATCGAGTGGAAAAAAGGGTTGTTTGATGTGCAGGATGAAGGCTCGCAGATTGCCGCCCTGTTATGTGATGCACGCCCCGGAATGCAGGTTGCCGATATGTGCGCTGGCGCCGGTGGCAAGTCGCTGGTGATGGCGGCGCAAATGGAAAACCGCGGCCGTATCCTGGCCCTTGATAGCAACGCCGAACGCCTAGAGCGTAGCGGCGAGCGTATCCGGCGCGCCGGTATTCACAATGTAGAGCGCAAACATGTTGGTGACACATGGGGCACGAAACGCTTTCGGGCTAAATTCGACCGTGTTGTTATTGATGCGCCTTGTTCGGGTTCTGGTACATGGCGCCGTCAGGTGGATGGGCGCTGGCGTTGTACGCCGGAGGATCTTGCCCGCTATCAGTCGCTACAGAGCAACCTGCTCGATAAGGGC
>Ga0209138_1000792_pt1 | contig 29122 bp, 24 predicted proteins | sample SaaInl3SG_22_DNA_FD_184645 | JGI IMG/M metagenome (GOLD analysis project Ga0209138, IMG submission 184645) | Marine microbial communities from expanding oxygen minimum zones in the Saanich Inlet - ESP_153SG_22_DNA (SPAdes) (version 2) | ecosystem: Environmental > Aquatic > Marine > Intertidal...
TGAAGCAGCTGGAACAGTACCGAACATAGAGACAATCAGAGCGAACGCAGCACCTAGAGCCAAACCTTTACGGTTTGAGTTCGTTTGCATGTGTTTTTTCTTTCTCTTGGTTTCCAATTTCCCTTGTGGGAAATCGGTTTAGAGGGCGTGCAACCACCAACCAAGCAGGAGATTATCCACCCTCTAACTTAAGAGTAGCGTTTGCGGTTCGTTTTAGTTACGAAACTTGCCAAGAAAAGTTATGTCTTTTTTTTTAGGAGTTGGTCGTTCTTGCAATTAATTCTTGTGACGCTGAGACTAATTTGCCAGTGGCGGATACCAAGATTGTTACTTTAACAGCCATTCGGCTCACTTCGGAATCTTCGACCGCCGTAAACATGTACGCACCAGTAGCGTCGCCAACCAGCAGATCTGTCGAAGCGTAGTCAATGCTGAAGGTTCCATCTAAATTCTGAGTCACAAGGGAGTATGAAGCTCTTGGGGCCGCAACGAACTTCTCGTCGCCGAATTCAAGAGTGAACCACACTCTCGAAATGCCAGTCTTCGTGGTGTGATCGTAGGTGATGTGGCTGGTAAGTCCCGTTGAGCCAGTGATGACTAATTGACCGTCACTCACTTCTTCGGTAACGAGTGCACCGTTGGTGAGATCATTTCTCGCAGCCAATGCAAGTGCGACATCGTCTCCAAGTTTGCTTTTCATGATTGCCAAAGACTCATCGATAATCGCATCGCGCTCAACACCTTCTGGTTTACGACTATCGGCCTCGACCACCTGACTGGGTAACTCGGAAGAATCACTGACTTCATCGGGTGCCCCATTCAAGCTGCCAGCGTCAACGGGTGGCTGCAAAGCTAAAGCACCGTTTTCCAAGGGATCTGGAGTAGAAATCTCGGCGATTTCAGACTCTTCGATGGCAGAGGAAGCAGCGCCATCGATTTGCGTCTCCGTGAGCACTCCGGATTCCGCTGGGGACAAACTCTCAGGCTGAGAAATAAGTGAACTCTGCTCGCCGGAGTCACCAGCAAGATTAGGAAGAACCCCGATTGAAATGCCAAGCACCAGCAAGAAGGCACCTGCCGCAGAAATGTATTTACCGCTCTCGGCCGCCGCCTTCCTGGCCGCAATAGAAAGTACAGCTGACATCGACAACCCAGCTGTCTCGGCCTCTCCAATGAGCGCCTTCTTGAAAGCTGCGCGCGACCTAAACAAAAGTTGCCTGAATGCGTTTTCGCTCATGCCCATTTGTGCGGAGACAAGTGCGGCGCTCTTTTCCTCATAGAGAGTCGCGATGAGCGCCTCTCTATGCCGAGGCTGAAGCTTTGCAAGGGCTAGGCTCACGATTGCTGCGTCGTCTGCTCGCTCGAGGTCATGACTGCTCTCAGGCAGGTCAGCCTCAAACTCTCGGTCCGCGTCCAAAGGCGCAAGCGAAACTCTGCTGTTTGCCCGGATTACATCCAAGGCCAGCAACCTGGTCTTCCACTTCAAAAATTTGAGCACACCTATTTCAGAATCAAGTTCGGGCAATGTGGTCATGAGATATAGGAAAGCGTCTTGCACCACCTCCTCGACCTGAGAGGGGTTTACTAGGTACCGCTTCGCATGACGTTCTAGGTGAGGGCGAAATCGGACATAAATCGAGGCGAAATCTTGTGCTGTCCAATCCTTGAGCACGACTGGGCCATTTGGTTCGCTCACGTGCTCGGAAAATTCAGGTAGCCCAAACTCCTCGTCCGATTGCTCGTCGAGTAGATTCTCTAGCTGATCCTCGTTTGGCTGAGGCTCGTTACTTTCTAGTTTGGACATCTCCTCAAATATACGTGCTTTGTCAATAGCTGTTACGGTCCTGGCATCAACTCCTCCCCAAAACCTGAGGAATCCGAGCTGTTCACAGTTGAACGTCAATGAGGAGGGGGCGTCCTTAGCGTTGCAGAATTGGCAGGCAGAAAGTCCTTAGCTTTCGAGTCCCATCAACTTGACTGCTTTTTCAAAGTCCGGAACTTTTTTCTGCAACTCCCGAAACGTTCCCTCTGCAACTACTCTGCCCTTGTCGAGGTAGATAATCTTGTCAGCGTTCTTTACCGTGGAAAGCCTGTGAGCGATAAGGACAATGGTCATCTCTCCGCGCAAGCTGTCGAGAACATCATTGATCTCCGACTCTGTCTGAGCATCCAGCGCGCTGGTTGCCTCGTCAAGGAACAAAATTCCAGGTTTTCTGTAAAGGGCCCTGGCAAGTCCCAGCCTCTGTATTTCTCCACCTGAGAATTGCCCAGCGTCTGGGCTCACTTGTTGCTTGAGGTTCTCGCTACTTGCAAAACTCGCTAGCCCTGCTATTTGAAGGACCTGTGAAACGCGACTCAGGTCAGCTTGATCGGGCGATGAGAGTGTCACATTCTCCGCAACTGTTCCTGTAACCAGGTGCGGACGCTGAGGAACGATTCCGATCTGACCATTTCCTCCGTCCAAGACATCTCTTGGGGCTTTGCCGCCTAATAGTAGTTCGCCTGAATCTGGCAACCTAAAACCTGTTGAAAGTTCGAAGCAGGTTGTTTTGCCGGCACCAGATGGTCCAACAAGCGCCACTTTTTGACCTGGCTCAACCGAGAAACTCACGTCTTGCACGACTGGCACTGAAGGATCAAAGGCAAACCCGACTCCCTTTAGTTCGAGAGCAAGGGCGGAATCCCTGTCCGGAAGGACCGCGGTATCAGGTTGAGGCTTGGTTCGCATCTGAATTTTGGTTAGGCGTTCAAGCGCCAGGCTTCCCCTGTTAGCACCATCAATCATGGAGTTAATTGCCGCTTGAAGAGGTAACAAAGATGCTACTAACCTCAAGCCGCCGGCCATGAAGACACCGATTGTTACCGCTTGGCTCGGAAGATCACTAAAAACCACAATGCCGGCAAGGAAGGCGAAGATTCCAAGAATCAGAGATGTCTCAATCACATACCTAGGAAGTCCATTCAGGGTGTAGATAATTGCACTGCTGGACGCAGAAACTCTTCGGCCTTCACCGAACTGGTCAACCCAGCTGACCAATACGCCGGAAGCCCTAGCTTCTCTCCTAGTGCCAAACAAGTCCCGGCTCGTTGAAAGAGCAATCTCGGAACCTTTGAGTTGGTTTTTTCCGTTGCTGCGGATCTTTGAAGTTACAACCCGTGCGAGCGCCCACAGGACTGCAAGCAAATAGACAAACATGGCAACCGCCGCGATTGGATTTACAAGGATGAAGGTTACAGCCATAGCGAGTAGCAAAGCCGATTCGGAGATAGCGGCAATTCTTGCGTTCACAAAGGTTGACAATGCAAGAGTGGAATCAGTCGCAACGTTTTGAAATCCAGAGAGACTATCTTCAAAGCCGCCTTCGCCTTCGCTTCCCCCGGAAAAGTAGTCTCCTGCTAGCTTTTTTGAGAACCCCGCCTCGAGGGATGCAACAAATAAGGCTGTCTTTAGGTTCAGCCAAATTGAGAAGCCAGACTTCACAAGAAACGTCACAGCAATTAAAAGAGCCACAACAACTGCAGCTGACTCATTGATCACGATCTCACCAATCAATGGAATATCCAAAGGAGCAATTGGCCCGCCGCCCGATGCGAATGCTCCAAATGAAGTCGCTAGAAGCGCTATTCCCGCAAGCCCAACAATGTCCAAGAGATTCGCTGCCACTCTGGCAACCGCAAACCTATAAATTCTTCGCCGGTCCGAAGCTGAAATGACTTTTCCTACGGACTTCAGAGACATTGAGCTGGTTTTTTGTTTCATGACCTCAAGCCTAGAGTCAAAACTTGCTTGGCTCTCGATATCGTTTGGGCTAGTGATGCAATGCTGTTGGTAGTCTTTTCCATGGCAGCAATAGAGAGGGGCGCTGGATGTCAATTGGCGTTGTCATACCCTCCTACAAAGTTACGGACCACATTCTTGGCGTGATCAAGTCAATAGGGCCTGAGGTTCAAAAAATATATGTGGTTGATGACGGTTGCCCAGATGGGTCCGGAGGGCTAGTCCAAAAGTCTTCAAAAGACAAGCGAGTTCAGGTCTTGTTTCATGAGGAGAACCAAGGTGTTGGAGGAGCTGTAGTCACTGGCTATAAGGCCGCTCTGAAGGACAAGGTTGATGTAATCGTCAAGGTTGACGGCGATGGCCAGATGGATCCAGCTTTGATTTCCACAATTGCTAGGCCAGTTGTCGAAGGCTATGCAGACTATTCAAAGGGAAATCGTTTTGACTCATTAGAGAACCTGTTTTCAATGCCCAAGACGAGGATCTTTGGAAATGCAGTGTTGTCTCTCTGGTCAAAGTTGTCATCTGGCTACTGGAACATAACGGACCCAACCAACGGCTTCACTGCCATTCACCGAAAAGCTCTTGAGGCCATCCAGTTGGACAAGCTACGTAAAACTTATTTCTTCGAATCAGATTTACTGTTTCGGCTGAGCATCGTGAATGCGGTGGTGGTGGACGTTCCAATGGTTTCGGTCTATGGCGATGAAAAAAGCAACCTCAAAATCAGAAAAGTAATCTTCGAATTCCCTTGGCGTCACACTGTTAATTTAGCCAAACGCGTTTTCTACAAGTACTACCTTCGGGAATGGTCGGTTGCTAGCTTCGAGCTGCCAATCGGATTAGGGCTAACAATTTTCGGTGCTTGGTTTGGTCTTGCTCGATTCTTTGAAGCATCGAGCGCAGGGCAAGCTACAACCGCGGGTCAGGTGACCCTTTCTGCCCTTGCGCTAATTCTTGGGGTTCAACTGCTACTTTCGTTCTTGTCATACGACGTTCAATCAGAGCCCAAGGTTCCACGCCAGAAGCGATAACAAAGAGGACTAACTTTTGAAGAACTTGAAAACTTTTTTTGGTGACAAGCGAAACTTTGCGCTCCTCGGGGCTTTAGCTGCCGTTGCAGGATGGGTCTTTTACCGAGTCAATCTGGTAAACCCAGCAATACTTGGTGATGAGTACCTGTATTCAATAAACGCTAGGCATGCAGCACCTTGGGACCCATCACCTGCCGGTGATTTCTCCAACTATCTATTCAATCTGGCTTACAGCTCAACTAATGTTTGTGGAACTGCCTTTTACACCTGCGGCAAGATTCTGAACCTGTTCTTTTTCGTTGGGTTCCTTTTTGTTGTTTTCATAATCGCAAAGCGATTCTTGAACTATTGGGTGGCGCTGGCTTTCACTGTTGCGGCTGGCCTGTCCCCGATTTCCGTCTATACCTCCATGTTCCTGCCTGAGTCGATGTATTTCTTCATGATCAGCCTGGTCTTCCTGGCCGTGCTAAAGGCGGCTGAGAGCTATTCCTGGAGAGACTGGGCACTGGTTGGAGCACTTGTTGGTATTGCTTCTTTGGTGAAACCTCACGCTTGGCTTTCAGCCATTGCAATCGGAATATTCCTTGTTGTACTGGGTCTAACTCAAGCAAAACATCGCTGGCAGCCACTTTTGAAAGCAATTGGAGCAGTCTCACTTGGTGCGATTCTTGGTCGTGTTGTCATTGGCTTTTTGGTGGCTGGGCCTCGCGCGCTTGACTTCTTCGGTCAGTACCTGGGGGTCAATGTCCTGGAGCAAGTAGTTGAGGGCGCACCTGCGGACGCTGTTGGTTCCGATGTAGTAGTCGGGTCGTCACCAATGAACGGCGTGATTTCTCTGTTTGGCACCCAACTGAACGTTCACATTTTAACAGTCGTTGCGCTAATGGGCATCGCCCTAATTGGTTTGATTGTTGGCTTGGTTGAGCTCGTTAGAACGAAGAGAATTAGTCCACCTACCTCAATCTCACTGTTTGTGTTTATCTGGCTGGTTAGCATGGTTATCGAAATTGTGATGTTTACAGGCTGGGTGACTGGCTCGGGTGATGACCACACAAATAGGGTGCTATCCCGTTACTACGACTTCCTATACGTGTTTGTGCCGCTCGCTGGGCTCTCTGCCCTTGCGGCCAAGCTAGAATTCAAAACTTCCGTTTTGATCCGCTTGCCCTTGGCTGGCTTTTTCCTTCTACTTCTTACCCCGGCATTCACTGGGTTCTTTGGCAGCCTTGAGATCCAGATTGCAGATGCTCCGAACCTGGCTGGCTTAGTGGTCAACGCAGATCTGTTCAATGCGATCGCCATTATTGGTTTTCTCGCTCTTTTGGTGTTCGCGTTTCAGCCCCAATACGCGGCCTGGACTTTTGTGTTCATTCTTCCTCTGACGATGGTGGGCACTGGCTTCATTGCGCAAGACCAATATCGTGGATTCAGAGGGACACTAAACCCGCAGGATGTTGCTGGGCAGTTCCTGAATGAGACACTTGCTTCAGACGAGGTAGATGCGACCTGGATTATTGCGACATCAAGGTTTGAGGCAACCAACGTGGCCATCTGGGCAGACTCCCCGGTCATTAAGTACGACCTGTTCGGCCCCGGGAGCGTGCTTGATTCCAGCTTCTTTCCCGATGGTGCTGAGTTCGTGCTGGCCACCGGTGGCCTAACTATTGTTGGTGAGTTTGAAGAGACCATCGAGGGCGATGGTTACATCCTCTACAAAATAAAGTAGGGCCAGCTTGCGAATCCTGTTTCTTCACGAAGTGAACTACGAAACAAAACCCATCTTTGAAATGCATGAGTTTCCAGAACACTTGGCCGCAAGGGGCCATGAAATTGGGTTCGTGCAGTTTCCAGAAGGTGAGAGCAAGGAGTTGCTCAGGAAAAAGCCTTTCAAAGAACTTATTTCTGGACGCGTGGTCCATGGGGTCAACCTAACCCTCTTCACCCCAAAAACGCTCTCTTCCGGATTACCAGGCAGGTTGCTGGCCGTGTTCAGGACGGGCAAGTTTTTCAAGAAGGTACTAAAGGATTTCCAACCGGATGTTGTAGTTAGTTTCGCTGTTCCAACTTCGGGCTGGCAAAGCCTTAGGGTATCCAAGAAAGCGGGAGTCCCGTTCTTGTTCAGGGCGCTTGATGTGAGCCACAAGATTCGAAAGTCGATATTTAGCCCGCTAATCCTGCTAGCCGAAAAATACATTTATCGAAATGCCGACTGGGTGTCGTGCAACAACCTAGCTATGAAGCGTTATTGCATTGACATGGGGGCCTCACAAGAAACGACTTCTGTTGAGAACCCGCCATTGGATCTTGTTAGATTCTCATCGTCTCGACCTGACACTGCGAAAGAGATTAGAGCCAAATTGGGTATCCCAAGTGACGCACATGTAACTCTCTACATGGGTAGCTTCTTTTACTTTTCGGGCCTGCCAGAGGTGATACAAAGCTTTAGCACCAGCCGACGGGATGGTGAGTACCTGTTACTGATTGGTGGCGGTGAACAGGACTCTGAATTACGTGAACTTGTGAAAGAAATAGGCCTCGAAGAGTTTGTGAAATTCACTGGCTTCATCGGCTTCGATGCCTTGGCTGACTACCTGAAGGTGGCGACCGTTGCCGTCAATCCCATGCATCCATCCGCCGTGTCAAACACCGCATTCCCGAATAAAGTCATCCAATACATGGCAACTGGACTACCAGTGGTTTCGACAGAGCTCGAAGGCCTAAGGATGACCTTTGGTGACATCGATGGGTTGGCTTTCGTTGAGGACCCAACTCAGGTTTATGCGATGGCACAGGAAATGCTTGACGCAGGAGACCTAAGTGAGCTTGGCAAAAGCAATCAAAGTCGAGTCCAGTCTGGCTTTTCAATTGCCAATACTGTTGAAGCCATGAGCGCTCGACTTGCAAATCTGATTGAGGAAGTAGCATGACTAAAGTTCTAATTCTTGGTAGCACTGGCATGCTTGGGTCGGCCGTAACTCAGGAGATGGAAGACTCCCCGTTCGAAGTCCTCACGGCATCGCGGAGCACTGGCATCAGGTTTGATGCTGGAGACCTAAATTCAGATGCGCTATTGCATGAAGCAGGAATGTCCAGCGATGACTGGATAATCAACTGCGTTGGCTTAACCAAGGCTCGAATCGATCAGCAGTCTGCCCTGAGCAGGGCTGCTGCCGTCAGGTTGAATTTTGATTTTCCTGACAATCTTGCAATTGCCGCAGGAGAACGAGGATCACGGATTCTTCAGGTTGCCACTGACTGCGTGTTTAGTGGAGAAACAGGTGGCTACAACGAGAATTCACCTCATGATGCTGAAGACGTTTATGGCAAGACCAAGAGCCTCGGTGAAGTGCCGTCTGACAACGTAATGCACTTACGCTGCTCGTTAATTGGCCCTGAGCAGGGCAGAAACTCACTGTTTTTTGAATGGGTTCGACAACAGGCCCAAAACGCAAATGTCACTGGTTTCACAGACCACCTCTGGAATGGACTAACCTCCCAAGCCTTTGGACGAATAGCTAGGGGCGTCATTTCCGAGAACCTCTTTGCAGCCGGGGTTCAGCATCTTGTACCTGCAGACGTTGTGACCAAAGCAGAGTTGGTCAAGTTAGAGTTAAATGCCCTTGGAAGGAACGACGTCACAGTCTCCGCGAAGGTAACAGGTGGCCCAGTCGATAGGACCTTAACCACGCTATTCCCCGCTAAGAATCAGGATTTATTTGCCGCCGCAGGCTATTCGAAACTGCCCTCGATCGCCCAAATGGTCAAAGAGGCATGCGTAGACCTGCCAAAATAGAAATCAGTTAGGGGTTTTATGAACCAGCAAATCGAAGGCTCAACTGTTGTCATCACCGGTGGCACTGGGTCGTTTGGCTCAACTATGGCAAACCACTTGCTCTCAAAGGATGTGGGTGAAGTAAGGATCTTTAGCCGGGATGAGGCTAAGCAGGATGCAATGCGTCATAAAGTTGCTGATCCCAGAGTTCGTTTCTTCCTTGGTGATACCAGAGACCAAGAGTCGGTGAACCGTGTTGTTCGTGGCTCTGATCTGATTTTCCATGCGGCTGCCCTAAAACAGGTTCCGTCTGCCGAGTTTTTTCCCCTGGAGGCCGTAAAGACCAACATCAATGGCTCCGCCAATGTTCTTCGCTCTGGAATCGATCATGGAGTGAAAGGCGTCGTCTGCCTGAGCACAGACAAGGCTGTCTATCCGATCAACGCAATGGGTATGACCAAGGCAGTGATGGAAAAAACTGCTCAGGCCTTTGCAAGAGATTCCGCGGACTCCGACACCACTATCTCTGTAACCAGGTATGGCAACGTCATGTACTCGAGGGGATCTGTAATTCCGCTATTCATTGAACAGATCAAAACGGGCAAGCCGATAACAATCACCGACCCGACAATGACCAGGTTTTTAATGTCACTTGCAGAATCAGTCGATCTGGTGGAATACGCTTTTCAAAAAGCTGTCACTGGAGACCTTTTTGTTAGAAAGGCACCTGCTTCAACGATTCAGGTGCTTGCCGAGGCCTTGGTTGATCTATTCGGCGGCGACAAAGAGAGCATTCAAACCATTGGCTTCCGTCACGGGGAGAAGCTCTATGAATCGCTCCTGAGCACAGAAGAGCGAGCTAAGGCCGAAGACTTGGGTGGCTACTTCCGCGTTCCGCTCGACACAAGAGACTTGAACTACTCTGCCTACTTCGAAGAAGGCGAGTCCAGGCCGGAGCAGCTGGAGTCGTACACATCTCATAACACCGAAAGACTCGACATTGAAGGCGTAAAACAGCTTCTCTTGACCATCCCAGAGGTGAAAGAGGGCCTTTCAGAATGAACAAACTAAAAGTAGTGACAATTGTTGGCACCAGGCCTGAAATAATTCGCCTGTCCAGGCTTATTCCAAAGCTTGATGAACACACTGATCATGTGTTTGTCCACACAGGCCAAAACAGCGATCCGAAGTTGAACGATGTCTTTTTCGAAGACCTCGAACTGCGTCAACCCGACTACTACCTGAATGTCAACACTTCATCCATGGGAACCGTCATGGGTGATGTGATCAAGAAATCTGAAGAGGTGTTTCTCAAAGAAAAGCCCGATGCAGTCATGATTCTGGGCGACACCAACTCAGCCATCGCTGCGATTGTTGCCGAGAGGCTCCACATTCCCGTCTACCACATGGAGGCTGGCAACAGGTCCTTCGACAACAACGTCCCGGAGGAGCTCAACCGCAAGATGGTTGACCATGTCGCGAGCTTCAATCTTCCTTACAACGACTACTCAATGCGCAACCTCCTGGCTGAAGGAATTCACCCAAGGTTTATCCAAAAGACTGGCTCTCCTATTGGAGAGATCTACGAACACTACAAAGACAAGATTGCAGCCTCAACTGCAGTCCAAGACCTTGGGCTAGAAAAGGGCGAATACTTTCTAGTTTCCGTTCACAGACAAGAGAACGTTGACCTCCCGGAGAGACTAGAAAAGGTGCTGGATTGCCTAGTGGCCGTTAGAGATAAGTGGCAGCTGCCAGTTATGGTCTCCACCCACCCTAGGACTCGAGTGAGACTTGAATCACTGGGTAGAGGAGATCTAGAAGGGATAACCTTCCATGAACCCTTCGGTTACCTCGACTACAACAAGCTTCAGCTCGATGCCAAATGCGTGATCTCTGACTCTGGCACGATCAGCGAGGAGTCGGCAATTGCGGGGTTCTCAGCCGTGGCTTTGAGAGATGCGACCGAGCGACCAGAATCTCTCGAGGCAGGATCGACAATCATTACCGGGCTAGCGTCAGACGTTCTTCTCTCCGGACTAGAGATCGCTATGCGACGCTCAACACTGCCGTTTTTGCCAGAAGGGTATGAATCCAAGACTTTCTCTAACCGAGTCTTGACCTACTTGATGTCAACTGCCCCCCAATTCACCAGCTGGAAGAACATTCGACGCAGCTAGGGCCTACCCAGCTTCAGTGAATTTCGTCAAAGCCGTTTCAAGCAAATCAAATTCGTCTTGCATCGGATAGTGATGGTTCCCTATAAATAAGCCGTCGCTGTGAACAAGGTCAGCGTTTGGAAGTGCACCAAGTTCTACGTGTTCAAGATGTTTCATCACAGGGTTCTTGGCAAAGTTCCCCGCAACTATAGGCCTCACGGCAATCGAATATTTCTCAAGAGTCTCCACGAGTCTTGCCCTTTGACCCTGAACCGATCCATCAAGAATCAAAGAGAAACCAAACCAGGAACTCTCGCCGACTTCTCTTTGAATCCGCACCTCTGGAAAACGAGCCATAACTTCAGCAAATCTCCCATGGTTTTTGCGACGGCCCTGAATGATTCCGTCAACCTTTTTGAGTTGCTCTGTTCCGATTGCCCCTTCAAGCTCTAATGGGCGAAGGTTGTAGCCGGGGAGAACAAACCGAAATAAATCGTCAAAAGCCTCACCGCTTTTATCGTGCACAAAGTTCTTCGGGGGCAACTCTCTAGTCCAGCCATGGGCCCTAAGACTGGTCATGACTTGCCTCAGCTCTTCACTTTCTGTGACAGAAATGCCGCCCTCCATCGTGGAAATATGATGGCTAAAAAAGGAGCTGAAGGTTCCGATGTCACCAAATGTACCGGCGTATTTTCCTGCCACTTTAGCCCCAAGCGACTCGCAATTATCTTCGACCAAAAACAGCCCATTTGCATCAGCTAGAGCTCGGATTTTGTCGAGCTCCGACGGGTTTCCGAGTAGGTTCACTGCCACGATTCCCGCAGTGCGCTTGGTAATGGCGGCTTGAATGTTTTCTACTGGGGCATTTAGTGTGTCGATGTCGATGTCCACAAACTTTAGCTTGAAGCCCATTTGCGCAATCGGATAGTAGGTCGTACTCCATGACACCGCCGGCACGATGACCTCATCTTTATCATCGCCCTTATAAAAACTCGAGTACCTGATTGCACCCAAGGCCAACAAATTAGCCGAACTACCCGAGTTGGACATAATGGCATGGTTCGTTCCAAAGAAATCTGCGAACTGCCCTTCAAACTCAGCAACCCTTGAGCCCATCGTGAAGTTCCGAGAGTCAATGACGGAGTGCATGGCAGAAATTTCAGCATCATCCCAAGTGGTTGTTGCTAGAGGGTATTTATAATCTTGCATTTGCATCCTTGCTCTCTAAAAACCACTTATAGGTTTGCTCTATCCCAGTCCTCAAGTCTGTCTGGGGATCCCAGCCATGTTTCTCGCGAGCCAGAGATGAATCCATAAGTTTGGCTTTCATGCCCTCGGGCATTTGCAGATTGTGCACAAGCTTCACCTTGTAGTCGATTGCCTCCATTGCAGCCAGATAGAGTTCATCCACAGAATGGTCGACTCCGATTCCGAGATTCAATGCCGCCGGCAGTTGTGCCATTCCGCTTACAGCTTTTGCTGCCCACGAGGACAAATCTCTCACAAAGGTATATTCACGGCGGGCGGTTCCCGCACCCCAGACTTCAATTTCTCTGTCGCCATTAATTTTTGCGTTGTGAACTTTCCGAATTACCGAGGCGAGTAGGTGGCTCGAGCCGGGATTAAAATTGTCATTAGGGCCGTATAGGTTTGAGGGAATGATGACACGGTAGCTCAATCCATACGATAATGAAGCGTACTCACACAGCTTGCTTGCCGCAATCTTAGCGATTGCATAACCTTCATTGGTTGGCTCTAGGGGTGCCGCCAAAATATCGCTCTCCACAAGTGGTTGGCGATAATTCTTGGGGTACATGCAACTGCTTCCTACGTAAAGCAAGTTTTTGATGCCTGCTCGAATGGATGCTTGAACTACATTGGTGTCGAGCAACAGGTTGCTGACTAAAAAATCATAGGGCGTGGCAATGTTGGCTTGAATGCCTCCGACTTTAGCTGCGGCGTGGATAACCACATCAGGCTCTACCGTAGCGAGAAGGTCGTAGAGCTCTTCAGGATTAGCCAGATCTAGTTCTCTCCTACCAACACCGATTCCCCGCAAGTCCTCCAATGCGTTTATACTGCTAATCAGGTTGCTGCCAAGCATTCCTGCCGAGCCAGTTACCAAAACTTTCACTCTGCCCCTCACCTTCCTTGTCAGCGCTGTTAGCTTACGCGAAACTTTGCAGCCGTTCGTATATATCTAGGGAAGGTCAGACTGGCTGAAACTCGGAGTCGTTACCAACCAATGTCACTCTCTAAGGTAAGCATGGAAGCTCACAGAAGAATAAGATCCTCGCCTCTTGTTGGACTCGTCAATCATTTGCTGTTCATCGAAATCTCCATAAACAGGACGATTGGCAAATTTCACAAGACGATATTTTGAGGGGTGAGCCTGAACTAGGTGCTGGGCGTAAAGCTCAAACTCGACACAAAAGGCAGCTTGACCGATTCGCCGTGACTTGATGATTTCCGAAGCCAAATCGCGAACGAATTCATCCGCCGATAGCCCCGCGCACAGCTCACGCAAAACGTCTGGCTGAAAAAGCATGTGATGAGTGACAAAAGTGTATTGTGGAGGAACGCACCCGATCCCCAGGTCCGCTAGAAACGCGTAGTATTCTGCAACATGCTCAGAGCTGACAAGGAGCGACTGAGTTCCGTTGGAATCTAGCCAAACCCTCGGGCGAGTAATTATCGTGTCCGCATTTACAACGAGCACTCCTTTTGCCGAGGACTTTAGGCAGTGAGTAATGGTTAGTAGCTGTTGCAGGATCCATCCATGTCTAGCTTGCCCAAAACTTGCTTCTAAATCGGCGATCAATGACCGCTCCAAGATTCGAGTCTCTCCAATAACACTTGCTTGAATCTCGTGATCGGACATAATTTTTTGGCACAGTGGGACTGCATAGTCGGGGACAACAACAAAGATTCCGGCTATTTGATTCCGGCTATTTTGCACCGAACTGTTGATGCACAGCGGAAGTGATGAAAAATCCTTGGGGTGGCTGATCACCAGTAGATCGATCGGAGCACCATCTGGTGTGAGAGTGTCCGCTTCCACTGGAAGACGTGTGGCCAACCAGCGGCGGCGAACATCAGAAATTCTTCGCGGCCGAAGCATCGAAGAAACCACAAGGGATAGGAGTCCAGGCCGCAAGTCAAGCCTGTCATATCTGTGCGTCCACACGATAAAAGGCGCGTACCACAAAGTGTTTCTAGCCCGAGCCACCATTTGAGCCCCGAAAGTTAACAATCTGGATCCCAAAACACTCCCTCGTGATCAACAAGCCCATTGAGCCTGTGCGGTTCTCCGACCAAAATCGGAAGGTTTGAAGTGGAGCCCGTGAACGAGTCCTCCGTTAGCTTGTGCCCGTGAAGGGCGGATAGGCGAATCGATGCGTCACGAACTGAGGTTGGAATTCCAGTGCAGACATTAATTACCCTTTGGGTAATTTTTGAACGTGCATAACATAAGTCTTGGATTGCGAGAGCGACCTGTTTCGGAGATAGGAAGTCCCGAATATCATCAGGGTTGGAGATTTTGGTTTCTCCACGCACCGCCCTTTTTATCGCACCGTACAAGCTATGGTCCGGCATCGAGGCCCCCAGAACGCTGAAAATCCGAAGAATCACAACTTTTTGGCCCTCCATAACCTCCACGGTGGAGAGAAGCTCTTCTGCCGCTATTTTTTGCTCGGCATATACGCTTTGGGGGTCTAGTTCGCTTAGCTCTGGTGCCCCGCTAAGGGGTGTTTGTCCATAGACATGCCCTGTCGAAGCGAAGAAGAAAACAGCTCCTCCTCTGTCAAAGAAATGCCGAGCCAAGTCTCCAACGCCTGATACGTTGGCGCGGAACGCGGTCTCCTCATCTCGCCGTATGTTGCTCTCACCCACCATGCCGCCTAAATGAACCAGGAGGCTGTTCTCCACTTTTTCCTTTTCTAAGTCCAAGTTGCCCTCTAAGAAATGTCTGTAAGAGAATCTTGAGGCGTCTCCTTGAAAATGCCTCCCGATTACACCTGTAGAACCTGTTAGAAGCATTGACCTGACAGCTCCATAAGTTCCTCTCCTTGCCAAAGCAAGCAACAGTGTTCATTCTATAACGAGGAGCTCTGGTGGCGAAGAATTGGTAGAACTTCCCAGCGAATCAACCCACCACGTTCGTGCGCGTAGTATACCCAGGGGGGCAAGTGCTATCTCAGCGCACTGTCTTCTATTATACTGGCCTCAGACACAAGGGAGAGCGATTGAAAAAGGCTTTGATAACTGGCATCACAGGTCAAGATGGCTCCTATTTAGCTGAATTCCTCCTCTTCAAAGGGTACGAGGTGCATGGAATCATTCGTCGAGCCTCGACGTTCAATACCCAAAGACTCGACCATCTCTTTGAGGATCCCCATACCCAAGGCAAGAAGCTGACTCTGCACTACGGGGATATGTCAGACGCTTCAAGAATCACAACTTTGCTCGCCACGATTCAGCCGGACGAGATTTACCACCTTGCAGCACAATCCCATGTTCGTGTTTCTTTTGATGAGCCCGAGCACACTGGCGACGTCACAGGAATGGCCACGACAAGACTTCTTGAAGCGATACGCCTAGTCAGCCCCCACTCAAAGTACTACCAAGCTTCCAGCTCGGAAATGTTTGGAGCATCACCACCGCCGCAGAACGAGCGAACGCCTTTTTACCCCCGAAGTCCCTACGGGGCGGCAAAAGTCTACTCATATTGGATGACCAAGAACTTCAGAGAGGCCTATGGCATGTTTGCCACCAATGGCGTTCTCTTCAATCATGAATCTCCTCGACGAGGAGAAACTTTTGTGACACGCAAAATTTCCAAAGCTGCGGCTAGAATTAAGCTAGGCCTTCAAGACAAACTTTTCCTAGGCAACCTCGACGCAGTGAGGGACTGGGGCTTTGCTCCAGAATACGTTGAAGCTATGTGGCTAATGCTCCAAGCGGATGAGCCAGATGATTTTGTTGTTGCCTCAGGTGAAGCGGCATCAGTTAGGGAGTTTTTACAGGCTGCATTCTCGGCGCTGGACCTGGACTGGCAAGATCATGTCGAACTAGATTCCTCGTATTTACGACCCACGGAGGTAGATGCCCTAATCGGAGATTCCACGAAGGTTCGGCAGCTAACTGGATGGGTGCCTGAAGTTTCTGCCCTGGAGCTCGCCCGACAGATGGTAAGAGCCGACTTGTCACTTGCGCGAGACCCGATGTTCAGGGATGTCTTTTCCTGGAGATACTAGCTCTTGTCTCCTGAATCAGCATTGTTTCCCAATGAAGGAGAGCAAGGTGACCTCGGTAATGATGATGTAGTTGTTATTTGCACAATGAATAGGCCTAATGAGCTTGGATATCTAACCGAGTATCTCAGAGAAAAATTAGGTTGGTGTGCCGCGATTTTGATTGTAGACGCCAGTACAGAAAAGGCAGCAATCGACAAAATTGACGGCATAGTGGCTTCGCAAAAGTTGCGACTTATCAGGACTGAACCCGGTCTCCCGGGACAAAGAAACCGCGCGCTAGAATATGCCAAAAGACATTTTCAGTCAGGGCACATCGTTCATTTCCTGGACGATGACGTAATACCTTCCACCTCTTATTTTGCCGAAGCTACTCGCCTAATTCAGTCTGCGCCAAAAAACTGTCCACGCATCGTTGGATCGGAAGATTCCCTCCTGAAGCGATCTTGGTCAGGTTCTGCCCTCCGCAGAATCGGCCTAAAGGGTAATGCCGGCCGCGTTTCAGCATTCGGATTATCGTCGCCACCTGAAGCTGACTCATCCCGTAACCAGTGGACTCCAGGTCATGGCTTTTCTTTTCGCCCAGCAGACTTTCCTGACTTTTTGTTTGACTCGACGATAGATTTTTTCGGAGAAGACATAGAAGCCACCTTGAGACTAGGAATAGAGGGCAATATCTGTCTTGGCAAAGGGTCCACTCTGCTTCACGTGCCAGGCAATCGTCAAGGAAGCGGTTTGATGTACGACCTTCGTGAGCTTGAACTGAGGCTGTCACTGGCCCGCCGATTTCCAGAAATTGTGGTCAGGCGACTGGTGTTATCTGCCTTTTTTGTGGAGGCCTTGTTGCTGTTTGCACTTCCGACACTCCCATTCAAAATTCGCGCGGGTCTCGCACTGAGCAGATTCAAGTTGCTATCTATTCATTTGCCAAAGTCGCACACTTGAAGCAACCTTTGCCAAAAACCTGCGAGCGCCTGGTGGTAACTTAGCCAGGAAATTGTCCAGCCGTATTTGCCACAACGACTTTCGTTGCCACTTGGCAGCCCGCGCAGAGCGATCAGAATCGAAAAATAACTTTCCTGACTGCGCTTCCAAACTTGATAGCAAGGTAATGAGCTGCTGGTAGCTTTTTTCTGTACCTAGCAGTCTGAGTCGTAAAAACTCACTTTCAAGGCTGGAAAACTTGAAGCCAGCCCACCTCATGTGTTTGCGTGGGTCCAGAATAAGCTCAGATGATGAAACTCCAATCTCTAGATACTCGCTGTTGTGGCAATCACCGATCGCAACAAGATGTTCGGGGTGCTTAGTCAGGCAAACGTGGTCTACATCACTAGTTTCTGTCACTCCATAAAGCTCCAACGACGCCCCCCCGTCTATGACGAAGTTGGCGTTGCTTGCTTTTTGGCTTCCTATTTCGTCCCGAAGTTTGCCAAGGATGACGTCCTCACAGCCAATTGGTGCAGAATTCAAAAAACGCAAGGAGTTTGAGTTTGTCCAGACTTCGGCGAGTCTCAAAGTTTCACTCCAGTCGTCGCTCCCGTGAATTTTCCTTTCAAACGCATTTCCAGGCAACAGCGAGCGTAGCTCCTCTTTCAACTTCCTCTCATCCAGATTACGTGGCTGGTCATAAAGGAGGACTGTGACTCTTTTGTCGATGTCAGTCCCAAAACGCTCCAGTAGCAGTTTTTCAAGCAACTCTTTTGAAAACCAAGCCAAATGCCCGTACATTAGCTCGATGTTTCGTCTACTGCCGACCTCAGACAAATCAAGAGTCTTTGCAAAGATTAACGCGTTGTCGGCCTCGAGCCGTTTTCGTATCAACCCCTCCTGCTCTTTGGGGAGTCCGCTCAACACTATTGCACGAGTTGACTTTACTTTTTGAGTAAACTGCCAAGCGAGTTCGTCCAAATAGACCCTATGCATTCCGGAGTTTTCAAAAAAAGCCCAACCATAGTTCTGATTGGTCTCCTCAACTGATCTCACATGAATCTCCTCGTTCAGTGCCAAGCACCCAGCTAGCCTGTGAGCGCCGTTCCACAGTGTCGAACTATTCGTGACGAGTACTTCAGACACCTTCGAATTGAACCCATCTGACTCGAGAGATGCCATTAGCTTTCTAAAAAAATGCTCGTAGTCAGACAGCTGGAATTTTTCTCCATTTTCTGAAAAGAGTCGATTGGGGTTTAAGGCCAAAAGGCACTCAAAGTAAAATTCACGTGCCCATGCGCTGTCGCACTTAGCTGAGATGCTTTCTGCGAAAGGTAGTTTTCCTAAAACGTCGAGTCTCGAAGCTGTGAGCAGGTCTGCTGGCTGCATTGCCGTCATCTGTAATCCTTCTCTTAAAGTTTAGGTGAGCCGTGATTGAAGCGGATGAATCGCCACCCGAAAAAGCGGCAAGATGTCCTGACTTCTTGCTTCCCACAGTCTAACCAGGCTTCCATCGAAGAGTCACTTTTGGATCGAGACAGCGCCTCGGGAGGTTCTCAAGGAGCACCAGCCCTGCCGTGATACAAGAGGCTTGCCGCAACTTACAGCCTTGTGATAATGCCGGAATCCGAGGACGTGGAGGTTGTCTTTAGCTCACTATTTAGGCATTCTTGTTTTCTCTGTCTAGTAACCCGCGACAACAAGTCCCCACTCATTTCGGGCCCCAGGGGAGAAATGTACCTCGACATCGAATTTAATTTCGCAGTGTCGAAAACTCGATAAATACTGATTATCTCGCGGCCAAGAATCTCCACGTCAAAGGTGCCCCACGTGATTGAGGTCGAGTGACCGTTGTGGCCCTTTTCGTCGATCTAGTGTTATGGACACTCTTGGCAAACTGCTGCCTGAAGTCGTCCTGCGGAGTTGACCATGGGGGATCTAACCACCTTTAGCCAACGTGATTTCTAGCTGAATTACTCCTCGCGCACGAGGATGGGATGCAATTCGCTTCATGAATGGTCCCTCCATTAGCTCCGCCCCTCGCTACTTTTCTTCTCGACAAGGTGGTCGGCCAATCTAAGCGCAAGCTGGACCAGCAAAAGCGTCGGGTTTGTGGAGGATAAGGCTGGAAGGACCGTTGAACTGCAGATGAAGAGACCAGGCTCTCCGAACACCTGCAAGTCACCATCTACTATTCCTTCCGTTGAGCATCTGGCCATCCTGAATCCTCCTAAGTGATGGTCTTCAAAGTCAAGATGTCGGCCTGTTCTTCGAAAATTGCGAACTATTGTCCCAGGGGCCATAAATCCTGGGAGCTCTTGAAGCATGGTGGTCAGGGTTTCAATCCTCATAGCTTCGCCAGCTCGCTTAAGGTCGCAATTGCCTCCTTGAGCAAATCTGCATTGGGAAGATAGTTCAAGAGCTTGAGCACCATTTGCGTTAATGAGGTGGGTCTCATAACCCTTGATGGCGTTAGTGATAGAAATCCACAGAGCTCTTGGGAAGTTGCGGCCCAAGACCTTCAGCATGGGGAGGGGGTTCCTCAGTTTGTGAAAAGATACCCGCCACGAGTTCACGGCGAGCCCGTGTCCCACATTCGAGCGAAAGTACGCCTCCTGGTAGTCATTTAGAAGGCCCTCTCGCACAGCGTTTTGGCGAGCGGGGGTCGAAAGCAATCCGATCGACCCTCGAATCTGTGCCGAACAGCCCTCTTCGAATGAGCTTCTATTCAAGTTGAGCTTCTCTGAGTTCTCCATGAGCCGAGAATTGCCATTGGCACCGGCTGCCAAAACAACGGTTCCCGCTTTCAAAGTCAGTGGCCCCGACGATTCGCTTGCCATGTGGAGAAGAAATCCTCCGTCACCTGCCCTTTCCAGATGGGTGCATGTTAGACCTTGGATATGCTTGACGTTTGGCAATGGTGTTGCCGACTTGGGGTTGGCACTCATGGCACCGTGCGTCAAACGCAGTGAGCAGTGCTGGGTCATTTCTGAAGCAATAGCATCGGGTTGATTTGATGCCCAGAAGTTAGCGATGTGAATTGACTCCTCACTGAACCCCAAATGCGACAATGCCTGGGGTATTTTTTCTTGAATTTCACTGGAATTGAGTGGCCATCTCGAATCGGAAAGCTCAAAATTGGCGAAAGGAGCTAACTCGATGTCTCCGCCTGAAGCTGGCCTGCCGCTTCTGGGCGTCCGAGATTCTTTTGCCCTAAAAGGCCAAAGAGTGCTGGAGCGGATTGGTCCATCACTTACATTTAACAACTCGGTTCCCGAATCAACGACCAAGACTAAACCCGAGAAGCTCTCAAGGTTTGATGATACTGCGTTGCCAAGTACTCCACCCCCAACTATTACTAGGTCGCAGACGTAATCTGACTTGTCAGAAGAATCAGCTTCACTCATCGCATTGCCCGTCTCTCTCCATACGGCTAAGGATCAAAAAGCCGACCTCTGAACAAGGCCCCAACATACCATCACGTCGTCAACGGTCGCGTGATTCCATGCCCACAAAGACAGTTCTTACTCTTGTCTTCGGTCAGTGAGGCAATGCTCTAAGTCAATAATTACTAGATCACCTCAATTGGGCTTAGCTCACGCAAACGCAGCCTTAGCAGCTGACGCTTGGCTAAAAAAATTGTTAGCCTAGTGGGTGGGATAAATAGATGCTGGGGAAATGGCTATGTGGAGGCAGTTGAAGAAACGTAATCCAGAGAAGGTCGAGGTTTGGCTCCGCGGTGGGCTTGGAAACCAGTTATTCCAGTACGCCTTTGCGCGCCAGCTTAGTGAGAGAAAGTCCTCCAAGCTGATCATTCGAAGCGACCTATTGCCAACCGGAGAGGACACTTTCAATGGACATAGTCGGTGGCCCGAGCAAATATCTTCATTTAATCACAAGGGCGAATTGTTTGCCCGACGTCATCAGCCACTGAGTGGAACTCATCTACTCAGCAAAGCCATGACACTTCAGCGGCTCGCCTCTGACTTTGCCCCAAAAAGCATGGCCCGGCTTGGTGTCATTGCAGGAAATCGTTTTTTAGATTGGGATCTGGTTTCTAGCCAAGTTTCAGGTAAACCCCGATTATCTCTCAACAATTATTTCAACGACACACGTCCGCTTATTCACCTTCGAGAGACCCTTAGGGATGAGATTCGGGCAGTCTTACAGCCGTCACCTAGAATGTTTTTAGAAGCTTCACGCGTTTCAGAAAAAATGGCTATACATATCCGCCTTGGCGACAACATGTTTCTAAAAACTAGCCTTTTGGAGAAGTACGTTGACGTCATTCACACTGCGATGGAAGAGCTCGACACCTTGAATCTTTCGCCTGAATTCGCCCTTTTCTCCGACGATATGCCGCTGGCGTTACGGGTACTAAAGGAAGCGGGACTGGACAGTCATCGGGTTAGCGTAGTTGATGATGACGGCTTACAACCCATAGAGACGCTCTTCATTCTTTCAAATTGCTCTGGTTTGATCGCAAGCCCAAGCACATTTGCATGGTGGGGGGGCTTTCTTCAGGAGAAAGCTGATAATCCGGTAATCTTCAAGTCACCTTGGTCCATCGACCCTAGGAATGCTCCGACCGAAAAGATTTTTTTGAGTGAATGGCTCCTGCTCCCCAAGGACTATTAATGAGGCAAGCCTTGGAGACTTGAGGGATTCTAGAGTTTCGAGCTGTGAGCTGGATGGTGGGTCGCTGTAGGCTCTTGGCATGTCTGATCATTTTCACAGAGGATTAATCCTGAACTTGTGCATGTTTGACAGTATCCACACGGCTAGGTGGCTGGGGCAATTCAAAGACGAAGACATCGATTTCAAGATATTGCCCAGTTCTCCCCATAGGCGTATTCACCCAGAACTAAAGCGCCTACTAGAGGGTGGCCACAAAGCCACATATCGTATTGTCCGCGCTGGCAAATACTTCGGCCTTCCGCTTTGGATTCTGGATAAATTCACAGACAACTTCTTTCGAGGTCTGCTGCTGAAGCACTTCATCAAAAAATACGACCCGACTATCGTGCACGCTCTAGAACTTCAAAACGCCGGTTACATTGCTCTTAGGGCGTTGGGGAAGCGTAAGCCCAAGGGCCTTAAGCTCATTGTCACCAACTGGGGTAGCGACATATTCTGGTTTCAAAAATATCCCAAACATAGGGACAAGCTAGTACACCTTTTGCGCATCGCAGACGCCTATGCTGCAGAGTGTAAGCGAGATGTGAGCCTCGCCAAGGAACTTGGATTTGCCGGGAAAATGATGCCTGTTATACCCAACGCCGGTGGGTTCTCCGAGGAAGACCTCTCTCGCCCCAGCCTGCCAGTTGACCAAAGAAGCAGAATTGCAATCAAGGGCTATGACGGCTGGGTTGGCAGAGCTAAAGTTGCACTGGAGGCAGTGAGAAAAATGCCAACTGAATTGAAGGACTATGACATACAAGTTTACTCCGCTAACAGATCGGTTTTGTCATTGGCAAAGAGAGTCTCGGCGGAGACAGGGCTAAGGATTACAGCCTTCGGCAAAGGCGCTCTGAGCCACAGGCAAGTTCTGGGCCTCTTTGCAAGATCCACAATCTACGTTGGCCTCTCAGAAAGTGATGGCATCAGCACCTCAATGCTTGAGGCTATGGCCATGGGCGCTATTCCTGTGCAGACGTCAACCGCCTGTTGCGAAGAGTGGTTCAAAGACTCTGGTGTTGCTGTTGATGAAATAACCGTTCCTGCTGTCCAAGACGCAATTCGACGAGCTCTTGAGCTTGCTAAAGATCCAAAGCATGCGGCAAAAAACCTAGAAACAATCAAACGCAAGGCTTCTGCTGAAGAAGTGCAGAAAATAGCCCTCAAGTTCTACCACTAGAGATCATTGTGATGTCGATGTCAACCTAGAAGCAGATACGCCCCCCACAATTCAGGAGAGTAATCCTCAGTCGAAATTGAAATCACAGATTCCAACACGGGCTCAAATGCAACAACGCGCGCACAGGGTGTAGATTCATGTCTCATGAAGGTTTTAGTGTTCTTCGCCGATATGTTACGAGCAAATTTACTTTTCTCAGATGCTGATGCCAGAATTAGGAATCCCTTGGAGCAGCTGCTCGCTCAGCTTGGTGGAACATTGTTTTCGAACTGCATAACCTCTGCTCCAGACACTCCACGCAGTATGGGGATTTTCTTTTCAGGACAAAGCCCCTCTTCAAATGGCCTAAACCGGCGCTCTATGTGGCCGGGTCCGTTCTTGAGCCCGTCAACAGAGGTTCTCTTTGGACGCGTCATAGAAGCAGGGCACCCACTGAAAATAGTTGCACAAAGTGTTGAGGCTGCAGGCCTACTGTTTCCCTCAGAGATTCAGGCTCACGCGACCTTCTTCGCATCTCCCGAGCAACTGGCTGCCCAAAGAGGCCCGAATGAACCATTGGAAATTACTTTTGTTCAAAGTAATAGTTACCATGATGTTGTCTCGGCTAGGGCTGGCCACAAATCTGCCCACTTAGAAGGGTGCAGAATCCTAGCAGAAGAAATACAGAATGCCCTAGACAGCTTGGCGCTGGGACCAGGCGACCAATTCGTGCTGTTTTCAGATCACGGATGCAAGCTTTCCAACGACGGGTACGGGCTTCATGAGTATATAAACAGGGATAGGTCCCAAGTTGCTTTTTACCATTCAGACTTTTCTAATGGCTCGATGAAGGCGAATGATGGTCTGTTTGCCATGGAAGACATCCACTTTGTCGTCTCAAAGCTGCTGCAAGACGCCCTGAATGATGAAGCAGCTGTAATGCCAATTAGCCTAACGATTCCAAAAACTCGGGAACTGGTTCACGTTGAAGATCACGCTGCATTCTCTACTAACATTGGGGACCCGACCAGAAGGTGGGCTGTTTTCTCCGAAGACTTTGAGTACTTTGAGTCACTTGGTGCAGGTTCAAAGGTGCACTTACTGAAGACACCTGGTGGTCTGAGCTCGCAAGACGCAGAAGAATTGGCTATCTCATATCTCAATGAATTTGCCAGTGATTATTCCCAGCTGACGCAGCAATACGAAAGCCTCACAAGTAATTTCACATTGATTTCAAGAGAGAAGATCGCTTTTTGGGAGCAGGGCGTCCGCACTGCAGCGACTCAATTAGGCTGGAGGCGGTTTTTTTGGAACCTGATTGTCGCACCCGTGGCTCTGAATCGTAGATTGAAATCCCTGCGCCCGAAGCCAAGGCGGCAAAATAGTGGATCCAGGTCGGGCTCCGGCTCGAATCAGCGCGTAATCTCTTAGGGGCAGAGTGCCGGTGGTGAATCCGCGCCAAGTCCTCGCAGGCCTAGGCTGTTTCTAAGGGCTCGGATCCTGCAGAGACTTTGCAATCTTTGCTGCGATTTGCCTCAACATGCTCGAGCTAATGTCCTTTGTCCTTGCGACAGTCACCACCCGATCCGGAGGCAAATTGTTTGTGTTGTCGTCACCGTGCATAAGGAAATCGCATTCGTGAAAGTCTAGAAATGCTTCATCAATTAGCCATGGGGACTCAACTACTTCGCTCACAAAACTGATTGCTTCCAGGATTTGCTTTCGCTGACTGAAGTTGAGTTCAGGAAAATAGCCTTTTTGGCGCTTCACTTCGCTGTCTGAAGTCAACGCCACAACGACTTCTCCCTTTAGGGCCGCGGCCTCTAGCAGGATTATGTGACCGTGATGGAGGAGTGTGGCAGACATATCCACCATCACCCTAGGCATTTCGACCAATCTTCTGTGAGAAGAGTTCCCCGTATGGGTTCGAATCACTTTGCGAGTGTCCTAAATATCCAAGCGTAGAGATGACTGAAATTCCTTCCTCTTTTTCTCTAGGTTGGTACTCAACTAGAGGAAATGGGGCGATTACGGCCCCCCTGACGGCAGTAGAGATCAGTGGCTGACGGTCGGGATCATGCACTATGTTTTCTGAGAAAATAGACCCGATCAAGGCCTTGTTCTCTTCTACGCACGCGACCATCTCGCTGTGCATGTCACGAAGTCCTATGATGGATTGAATTTGACTGTAAGGGCCAGTTACCTTTTTTTGAGCGTGAGTGTCGTAATCAAGATAAAAGCTTGAGCTGCGGTTTGCAGGTTCGTCCTTTGATGCAAGGAAGCAAGCGCCAGTTAATGCGAAAATGCCTTTGCAGGACGAAAACCCCACCACATCTGCCAAGTCATGATCGGCCTCCAAGCCAACAGAAGCCACTCCGTCAAGGGCCAGGCGCGCCCCAAGATTATCAGCCAGAGCTCTTAGCTCTACGATGCTCCGAAGTGTCCCCTGACCTGTTTCAACAGGCGTCGCCAACACCCAATCAAACTGGCCGGATGGGGACGCCTCATACCGCGAAAATTCGATCTCCTTTACGTGCTCCGCAGATGAGGCAAGCGTGAGCAGCCGCTTTGAGTAATAACCAGAGTCCACAATCAGCACTCTGCCGTAAAGGAAATTCTCGATCATAATTTGATTGGCCAGCGTTCCGGAGCCCTGTGCGTAGACGAGTCGAGATTGTCCAGACAGCTCCAACAAAAACTCAACCACTCCCTTCGCTTGTTCTTCGAGCTTGTTATCACCTCGGCCAAAGCTCGTCGCAAGATGTTCTGCACTTTCCGCAGTGAACTGAGCTGGGCCAGGAGTCAGGAACAGTCGATTGTCGCGCGAGAAAGTCATTTTGATTCCCTCCTTAGTGCAAGAGCAAAGCGAGATGCCATCTCAGCGTGAGTCTCCGAGGGTCGAGGGAGATTCTCTGACACTTCGAAAGTGGTTAGGCACTCCAAAACGAAATTCGCGTTACGAATTTGTTCGTTAAAGGACTCAATGTCCTCGACTTTCACAGCTCGAAGACCGGTGAGGCCTGTGATAGCAGAATCTAGGCTCATGTTCGGTGCTGACGTGGGTTGCCCCCCCACTGAGCCATGGCCCCCATTGTTCAGCACGAGGTAGGAAAGATTTTCCACCCGCTGTAGGCTCGTGATCGAAGAAGAGTGCATCTGAAAAGAGCCATCGCCGTCGACCACAACAAACCTAGCCTTTGGGTTGGCTAGAGCGAAACCGAGAGCTACAGACACAACATGTCCCATTGCCCCGGTCACCATAAAGAGCCTTTCAGGGGCCCCCTTGGACTGACATATCGTGTACATTTCACGTGCAATGTGACCGGTGGTAGCAATAAAGAAAGCGTCGGGATTCTGGCTAACTAGTGCCTCCGCGTAATCACTACGTGATGGAAAATCGCCGGTTTTGGTCTGGTCGCCCGAGTTGTGTCCTTCAAGGTGCAGTACACCTGTTTTACGCACCAAAAGAGCAACGGGCCCCAAATGCTCGCGGGCCTGACTCATAGACAATTCAACCAGTCCTGAAGTTAGCGGCCGCGAAATGTCACAGACAGTTACGGGAACCCCCATCAACTCCAACAAATCTGAGGTTATTTTGCCCATCGCGTTATGTTGCGGTTCGTCCTTTTGAGACCCATCTTCAGTATCCAGCTCACCCCTCCAGCCAATAACGAGAACCATCGGTGTGCTGTATACGCTCTTGTTTGCAAGGGACATCAAAGGGTTTACTGCATTGCCAAGACCGGAATTCTGCATGTACACGATCGGCACCCTGCCAGAACCCACTGCGAAAGCCGCAGCCGTCGCAATTGCCGCACCTTCGCTGGCCGCAGGTTGATGCTTGTCGTGCCCCCCAATCTGCCTGATCCAAGGACCCAGCAGAGAGTCCGGAACGCCAATCACCAAACCCGCGGACTCGAGTGTACTGTGCCAGTCATCCCTCATCAGTTACCCATACCTCTGGTCTCGGGAATCAAGGATAGAGTCTCTGAGACGCTGGTTATTTCACCGTCCAGCTCAAGCGTGCGTCCATTTTTCAGGACGGAAAGGGCCGCTCTCTCCATGCCCTGATGGCTAGCCCTCAACATATGATTAGCGAAAATCACCACATCCGCGCCCAATTCACCCAATTGCTCAAGTGTCAGGTGATTGTAGCTTGTTGGAACTAGAACTAGTGGAGTACCCGGGAAGTCCTTCTTGAACTGCCTCGAAAATTCAGCAATCTCGTCTTCTTCACGTCTTCTCGAATGAATCATGATTCCTGAAGCTCCCGCTTCAAGATAAGCGCTGGCTCTGGCACGTGCGTCCGCCAACCCCTTGTCAAGAATCAAGCTCTCGATTCGGGCGAACACCATGAAATCAGTGGTGTCGCGAGCACGCACGGCTGTTGTAATTTTCTCCGAGAAGGCTTCGATTGAATCCTGAGTTTGAGCAACTTCGTTCCCAAACAAGGAATTGCGCTTCAATCCAGTCTTGTCCTCAATGATGCATGCAGAAATGCCGCTGCTCTCCATCTGTCGGATGTTCTGCTGGAGGTGCTCCGGCTGGCCACCAGTGTCAGCGTCATAAATGAGAGGAAGCGTTGAAGACTGAAAAATTTCCTGAATGTTTGTCATCCGCTGAGAAAACTCAAGTTTTTCAGTGTCTGGGACACCTCTCACAGTGCTGTCCGACAAAGAGGAAGACCAGATTCCATCAAATCCCGCGATCGCGTTGTCACTCTTGCGGCCGTGAACCGTCCGGTACTTTTCAAGTATTAGTGCGCTCAGAGGGCTGTGGGCCTCCATGAATGCGAGGGGCCTACCAAAAGTCAGTAGGTTGCTGAGTGACCTGCGCCTGGCCTCAGGCAACGCTCCATCCGGGTGTTGAGTTGGAGTCCATGGCGCGTCTTGACTATAGGGCACCTCGACCAATTGGCCTCCAACGGATTTGAGCGCGTCAAGGGAGGCTTGCCTGATTGATGCCCCATCATGGAAATTCCAATTATCTGAATGTACAAAATGAGTAGGTTTCTCTCGGAGGATCGTATCCGCATACGACCACTCTTGTTGGGTTAGGACGGCATGAACCGGCTTCAAGGCTGCGACAAGTGCAACGCGTTGCCCCAAGCTTTGTGCTGGCTGCTGCCTATTTCCCTGACATGCCTGATCTGACAAGACAGCCACATGAACGGGCCCAAGTTGGGCTGCAGCATCAATCAGATTGAGATGGCCGATGGAAAGAGGGTCTGCGGTGATTGAAACCAGCACTTTTGTCACTGTCAATGTATTTCCTAATGAAGTATTTACAGCCTCAAACCTATGAAGCTCAGTTTAAGCCTACCGCTCGCCAGGGAATAAGAGATACCTTACGGGAGGCAACTACGCAATGACTTGGCGGCGAGATACTCAGTAGAAAAACAGAAAGAGACTTGCCACACTTAGACCATGGTTTCTTCAAACGCCAAGACCGTAGGCGAATACATCGCTGAGCTTCCAGAGGCCCGCGCTGACGTTGTCAGCGCGGTTAGGGAGCTTTTGCTTGCTAACTTGCCTCAAGGGCTTGAGGAGACGATGAATTGGGGGATGATCTCCTATGAGGTGCCATTTAATGTTTTCCCCAATACCTACAACAAACAACCTTTAATGTTTGCTGCCCTGGCAGCACAAAAGCACCACTACTCGATCTACTTGAGCTCTATCTATGCAATTGAGGAGATAAGAGCCAAGTTCGAAGCCGATTACCTTGCAACAGGTAAGAGGTATGACGTGGGGAAGGGTTGCATCAGATTTAGAAAGCTTGAAGATCTGCCATTGGATGTTGTGGCAAAGGCTGTGGCTAGTGTTTCCATGGAGGAGTTCATAGATGCCTACACAGCCTTGAGAAACCGCTAGGCACTCACTCCCTGACTGCAAACTAGATGCCGCCGCCTTTTTTTAGTAACTATTAGTAATAAAGAAAGCAATTACGCAGTCGCCTGTTGTGATTGGTAACAACCAAGCACCTGAACAACAACGAAACCTTCCTAAGGAGCAACTAGCAATGTCTGTAACAGACGAACTACTAGCAAACAACAAAGAATACGCAAAGACTTTCTCAGGGCCTCTGCCATTGCCACCAGCTAAGAACATTGCAGTATTAGCCTGCATGGACGCCAGAATCAACGTCTATGGCGTGCTGGGGCTAGAAGAAGGTGAATCTCACGTTATTCGCAACGCCGGAGGCGTTGTGACAGCAGATGAGATTCGCTCACTTGCTATTAGCCAGCGCCTGCTTGGCACCAAAGAGATAATCCTCATCCACCACACAGACTGTGGCATGCTCACCTTCACAGACGATGAGTTCAAGCAAGGCATTCTCGCTGAGACCGGCCAAAAGCCAG
>Ga0209138_1000793_pt1 | contig 29116 bp, 26 predicted proteins | sample SaaInl3SG_22_DNA_FD_184645 | JGI IMG/M metagenome (GOLD analysis project Ga0209138, IMG submission 184645) | Marine microbial communities from expanding oxygen minimum zones in the Saanich Inlet - ESP_153SG_22_DNA (SPAdes) (version 2) | ecosystem: Environmental > Aquatic > Marine > Intertidal...
TAACTTCAAGTTCAGCCTTCTTGTTCTCTAAAGCCTCGATTTCAGATGCGGTAGCATCGTTGTTGATAGCCTCTTCAAGAGCACTATTAACTTCTTTAAGTTTTTTGGCAATAGCATTTTCTGCATCAACCTCGGCATTCGCTACTTTCTCTTTGACTACAGCACTTTCACTCTCATCATACTTCTTTATTATCTCATCGTTCCTTTTGACTAAATCCAAAGCTTCACTTTTAAAAAGCTCTTTTGATTTTTCATTGGACTCTTTCCTTGCTTTTCGGTTAAGGTCATAGATTTTTCGACTATTAGCTATCATCTCATTAAGGTCTTCCTCGCTGAAAGTGTTGTAGAAAAGAAATTGTTCTAAGCTTTCTGAAGCCATTCTTGCTTTTACACGTTTCTTTTTCTTTGTAGCCAACTCTTTTGCATCAGGGCTAGAAGTTTCATCTTGTATGATGTTATCTAAGTCACTAATTTCTTTCTCGTACTTCTTAAATTTGCTTCTGTTCTTTTTATCTACATACCTATACACACCGTTGCTAAGCACTTGAGCTGAACCCGTAGATGCTCCTCCCATACCCATACCAATGAGAGTATTATCGACAACAGCAAATGCGTCAAAAGGTGTCCCGTCAAATATGTTGTTTGTTGTTTGCTCGACAAGGGCTACCCCTAATTCCTCTCCTCCATTGCCAAATACAGCCTGATACATAGGGTTTTTACTCGAAGCTTTCTTAAAAACTTTAGACAAGTAGTCTTGAGCCTTTATCTTGTTGCCTCCAAAAGCCCTACGAATAGCGTTTGCATCAGCAAGTGTAAGCTTCTCAAATGTGTACTCAGCAATAGCGGCTATACCTGCACGAGCAAGTTTTTCCTCTTCTCCAACATCGCCCCTTTGGTCTAAGGCCATGTACTCACTCCCTCCCGCAGAAGCAGCTAAAACAGCTAGACCTGAACCTCCTGACGCGGCCACAACAGCTAGTTGAGGTGCTTGAGAGACCACATCTACAGCCAAGATAGATAACCCGTCTGCAAAATTCCCTTGGAAAAGATTTTCAGAAATACCTTTTTCAATGTTTTTGTCGTTCACGCCCATGTCTTTGATAGCAGCAGTCCTAAGAAGGCCTGAATAGTCAGCCATGTCAGCAATAGCGTCAGATGCCTGAGCAAACTGAGCGTCAGTCATAAATGGGCTCATGTACTTAGACGCAACAGCAGCGGCACCTGCGAGGCCTGAGCCTAAAGATATTCCACCGCTTTTCAGTGCTGCCGTCATAGCCCAATCATCCTCTCTAATTGCTGCTATAGTGGCCTCGTCTTCGGCTTGTTTTTTAGGTGCCAACTCTTCGTATACGGTATACGCTCGAGCAACAGTCTCTTGGTTTAGCTGTCCATCTTCATTTACTAGAGGAGCTCCAAAAGTGCGTAATGACTGCTCATTCATTGACGTCACATTCTCTTGCCTTATACGTTCCTTTTGTTGCTCAGAACTAAGGTCTTGGTAATCAGGTACAACGATAGTGTTCCCTAGGTAGTCTGTTTGTAATTTTCCGTCAAGACCATCTCTTTGAGATGTTGAGGGCTCACCCCACTCTACTGCGAATCCATTCTCATCAACTTCTTCGTTTGACTCAGGAGCTAAGATGTTATCGTTATAGTACCCTTCTGCGGCACCAAGGACAGTGGACGCATCTCTTATTTGTCTCCTCTCAGCGGCTGTCGTAGGCTCTACTTGATAATCTTTGTAATCTAATATAGGTGATTGTGATGGTTGACCCAAGGATTCCATAGGGTCTCTCATTGATACCTGAGATTCTGTAAGGCTTACACCTCTAGGTGTATCCTTATCCGTAGAGGAATCCGAAGGCTGCGTTTGAGCCGTCTGAGTAGTAACCGAAGAAGAGACAACGTCCTCTGTAGGTGAAAGAGATTCCGAACCTTCTTTTTTTTTTAACCCAACAAGAGACTTAAAAGACACCATGTCTTTTTTATACCCCTTCTTTTTGGCATCGGAAAACGCTGCGTTTAGTGCATCAGGATTCGTTTCAAGAAGAGTTTTAAATTCCTCTATGCTCTTACCGTATCCTTTTGATTTAGCCACTTCATAACTGGCTTTTAGTGCTTTATTCTCTTCCATTATTGATAATTAAAATCAGTCTTGTGCTCCCCAATCAAACTCAGTCTCAGTTTTCTTCTCCATCTCAGTGAAACCTTGTAGGTATTTAACCAAATCATTAGGATTTCTAATTTCGCTGTTTACGTTCTTCGAGAACCCAGAGGTCACAGCGTTCAGCAATCTCTCATTGCCCTCATCGGAAATATTTGTTAAGACAAGTTTTCCTTCTTGAATTAGGTTTCCGATTTTCTTATTGTCTATATCGTTCCCTTTAGAAGCTAAAAGAGGCATGATTTTCTCGAAATCAGATATATCGGTGTACAACGCAGCGAACATTTCTCCATCTTCATTAACGAACACTTGACCTAAGTTGTACTCTTTAGGCTCTTCTCCTTCTCTACCTGTTTCAACTTTCACTAGGTTTTTAGGTAACTGAACACCTCTACCCTCAAATGTCATTTTGGTTGCACCATCACTCCATTCTATTCCTTCGTCATACTCATATCCTTTTCCATCTTTAGCTTTTCGGCTAACAACGGTAAGTCCAGCTTTATTTTCCTTCCCTGAACCATCGCTAGTTTTTACAGGAATCCTTCTAGTCAGTCCCTTAGTGTCTTGTCTGTTAAGAATTTCATCAGTGAAATTGTCATAAATAACTTTAGCGGTCTTACCATCTACAGTAAATCTAGTAGGGTCTCCCAACGAAGTGCTAGCTATGTAGTCAGAGCCTTTGATTAAACCATTGTCTTCTGCCCAAGTCCTAGCCACGTCAGAGACAACATAAGTAGATTCATCATCAAAAACAACTTCTCCCTTAGAAGTCCTGTACTCAGGTTTTCTGGAGAATATATCAGAATAAACATTACTCTTAAACTTATCGTTAAGTATGCTTCTTCCAGCGTCAGTCATCGTCACCCCGTCTTTAACATAAGTAGTTGAGAACTCATTAACAGGAACATTGTACTTGTTATAAAAATCTGTGTAATCGGCTCTTGGTCTAAGTGAAGATTTTTCTGGGATAGTAGAGTCTATCTGAGCAGGTGTCAATCCAACAAGACCTGATTCCTCATCATAGTTGGATTCAAGAAAAGATTTTGCCTCGTCTTCTGTCATTATATTGTTTTTGACAAGAGTCGAGTATAGTTCATTAGGGTCATAACCCATTCTAGCTCCAGAGAGTCTTTGACCATTACTTCTGTAAACATCCATTGTGCTCACCATCCCAGCAACCATGGGAACCCTGTATGCTCCATCCGTTTCACTGTACATACCTTGAAGACCACCGTACTTAGTGTTCAGTCTTTTTTGACCTTCTTTCATTACAAGACCTTCGTTCTCTATAGTCTGTCTAGATTTAGAGCCTTCTGTGTAATATTCGTCAGGGATTTGACCATAATAGTCTAACTCAGCTTTGTCCCAAGATGAGAAATACCCTCCAGCAGGATTAGCCTTAACATAATCATAACTGGGAGCAGCAGGCTGCATATTTTGTAACGCAGCCTCTTTACTTATCGTTTCTCCAACAAGGTCTCTAGGTTTGAGTACCGTTGCTGGAAAACCTTGTGGCAAACCTTCAGCCATTCTTTATTTCTTTGATTTGAATGATTTCATTAACTTAAGGAAGTTCTTGGCTAATTCCCCGCCTTCCTTCTTAGCTAATTTAGTCATTTTTTTAATATCGTCAGGAGCAATCACAGTTTCTTGTCCTGTGAGTTCAATCATATTCCCAGAGTCTTTATCTCTAGCAACTTCACCCGTCTTAGTGACGAGTGTCAATGGGTTCTTATCATGTGAGTATGAGCCATCAGTAGTCTGTATCTTCATGCCATCCTTAGCGTAGGCTTTGTCCCAAGCCTTTTTTGAGAAAGGAATATAAGGAGTGGCTGCCGCTGCACTCTCTGCGCCTCCAAAGATGTTTTGCTGTCCTGCACCAAGTTCTCCTCTTGCTCCAGCAACATCGTTTTGCCAAACACCAAGCTTTCTGTCTTGTACCCTTTCTTCTGCTTGAGCAAGTGTACCCATAGCTCTCTTTCTCTCTTGCTCGTATTGAGCAGCCCTTTCTCTTTCTCCTATCCTTTCATTATCTAACATAGTAGGTAAGCCTCCAGCTAAAGTCCTTGAGCCTCCTTTACCTAAAGCACCAATTGCTTGTGAAGTTCTACGTTGTGCTCCCTCCTCCATGGTGTCCATGTATTCCCTAGAAACAGGCTCGTTAGCTAACTTCCTTAGTGCCGATGGAACAAAAATATCAGGCTGGTTCTTTCTCAGCCTTTCCATCTCTTTTTTCGCCCTAGACCTCTGACCTATCCCAAACAAGGATTGACCCAAACCTAAGGCTCCTTGAGCTATGGCAGCAGTAGCAAGTGCTCCTCCTGCAAGATATTTTGTTGTTTTGTTTGATTTTTTTACTTTCATAGGTATTGCAAAGATAATAAATTATACGTTGTGGTAAGAGCTGTTCTTTGCTATAACATCTACAGCAAACAAGTCGTTTACATTTGTCTCACTAGATTCTAAAAGAACATCTAATACCCTGCCTCTCATAACGTCTCCATAAAATTGAGCTGGCTTGCTCACATACAAAAAGTCACCAACCGATATTCCCGACACACTGGTCATTGTGATTGTGTTTCCGTCTATAGCTGTTATAGTGCCTATTGATGCGTTATTTTCAAAAACTTCATCACCAACTGAGATTCCTGTTCCTGATTCAAGCCCAGCGAACACTACATCACTACCATTAACTGAAGAAACCACTCCTAGAGATATGATGTTTGACGTTGTACTCCCTACGGTAGCAAATGGAATGTCTGAATAAAAGAATCCCTCTCTCTCTTCAAAGAAAGTGGTGTCGATAATAGTGGTTTGATTGTTTGTACCGTCTCCAAGGTTTGTTGACATTGTGGCTCCCCAAGCATTTTTGTTGCCCTCTAAAGATATTGCTTGAAACATCTTTACAGCAGAAGGCTCTTGGTTCATATACACACCAAGTCTATGTGGATACTGAACTCCGTAGAAGTTACAACGAGTCTCGTTAGAGTTGTGTATCCAGAACTCACCATTCAAAAATGAAATCATCTTAAAGTTCACTTTTCCGTAGAACTCAGGAATGAAGCTATAGAACGAAGTCCAAACATTGTTGTCTTGGTTAAAACCTATTGTGGTTGATGATGTCTCTCCATCCGCAGTGAAGTCTAAGGTAAACCCAGCACAAGACTGATTCTTAGGGATTGTAATAACCCCACTGGAGTAGTCGATAGTCGCTTGGGCATAGTAAACAGTGTTGTTTGCCGTGAGCTTCACTAAACACATAGTGTCTTTCTGACTAAAGTCGTAAGCCAAGAAACCATCAGAAACAACTTTCTCTAAATCCACAAGCAAGTTACCCCAATCTTCCCAGTTCTCACAAATGTTCTCCCAATTTCTAATTTCTGTGCTCCACTTTAAAGAAGGCTGCATACCCATATATATTGGAGACAAATCAACTGTTACATATATGTTGTTAATGTCCTCGCTTGAGTTTGGAATGGTGTACCCAACATCTGCTCCTCCTACCGAAATATTACCCTTGGTAATGGAAGGGAAAGAACAGACATATTCTGAATACTCTACGTCAGAGCCTCCATGAATCTTCACTCTATCGTAAAGGGTCGTGTATTCTTTTGCTTTATCTCTGAAGTAGTCAAATGCCTTATACTTAGATATTTGCGTGATGCCATCTCCACCAATTTTTAGGGCAGCTCCCCTCTTTAAAGAAACAAAATAATGAGTTCCGTTTATATCAGACCAGCTTTCGGGCTGATTTCCAATCCCAAAATCACCTAAGTAATAGGTTATAGATTCAGACAAAACATCATCAGTTAATGTTAACGTTGAACTACCTGAAGCAGATTCAATAATCTTTTTGCCCACGGATACAGTACCAACCTTTTCTTCTTGATAAATAACAAGGGTATCACCTCGCCTTTTAACGAGCTTTATAGCCCCAAAGGAAGACTCATAATCAACGTATGGGGTAAGTGATAGGTTGAACGAAGAAAGTCCATTAAAAGCAACGTCTGGAAAGTACGGCTCTGAATACCAAACACTAGCTTTTCTTCTTACTTGAGCTGAATACTCAGAAAAAGCGTTCACCCTACCCTTGCTCCAGTTAGCGGAGTCAAAGAAGTCAGATGCGTTGAAGTCCTCAGCATACAAGACAACTTGCTTATCTTTATCAACGACATGAGTGCCGTCATACATTTTTCTTGGCTTCCACCAAACATCACCTTGGTCAAAAAACCCAGCAGCAGTTTTAGTTTGTAAAACAACACTTGTGGGTATAGATGAGGTGTTTATCTTTTTTGAAAAGTAAACCCTCCAATCACCGTCAGTTTTCTCTAAAATATTAGAAACAGTATATGATGTTGAGTCAGATGAGGTCCCAGTCATAGTCACCACATCACCAATAACCAACGCTGGTCTGTCTGTGAAATCTAAGAATTTTTTTGAAAATACAGAAAACCCTGAGGGCACAACAGTAACGTCTTCTCCTTGACTCCTTAGTTGACCACCAAGAGTTCTGCCGCTTGTTCCCGCATTGTTAACGGGGAAAGATTGAGAAAACTCATAGAAGACACTGTTATTGTTTTCTTTTTGTGGGTTATAGATTTCAAAAAAGGCAGAGTTAAGTCCATCTGAACACCAAAGCCCAGAAGAAGAGGACGTGATGGAATCTGCGTTCCAGCCCTCTACATCGTTTTGCTTTAGAATCAAAAACCACCCCGTAGTAGAATCAATAGCACCTGTACCTGAGTTGTTTAAAATAGGGTTAGAAGAGTTGTTTTGAAAAAACTCGTAACCAGCTACCTCAAAGTCTATCCTTTGTTCAGGGTAAACCCTAGTGTTAAGAGAACTATCCCAGTAACTAATCACTCTAACCCTGTCACCAACTGCATACTGATACTCAAGGATAGACTCCGTGTCGTAAGAATTTTTCTTACCAGAGAAGTTCCTCATGCTAACGTATATGTAGTCAGTGCCAATCTGTGAGTTGGGGTTGTTTGGAAGACCCGTCTTGTAAACTCTAGCACAATTAAACTGTAAGAACCTGTCTATACTTGTATTGCCCGTGTAAACAAACTGGTATTGAGTAGCCCACAAAGGAGGAGTTATGTCTAAGCTCCAATCCATTTGAGTTGCTCCATACAAACCGTTATCACTAGAATTGCCCGACCTTTCGTTAAAGAAATTGACATACACACCACTCTCATCTTTCTTCTGAACTGTTTGACTTCTGTTTCCACGGTCTGAGAACACAATCCCAAAGTCATGTGTAGCACCTGATTTAAAAGACTGAATGGTGTTAAGAGCTTCAACATAGTATGACTTTCTTTGAATTTCTCTATTCCCTACTATCCAATTCCCCCCTATGTCGCTTATGTCGTTGCTATAATTAATAGTGGTGAAAATAACACTGGTTGAATTAAAGGATACATTCTTAAAAAGATTTAAACCTTTATTAAGCAGAGTGTTCCAAAACTTGTCATAGAAAAAACTAACTATGTCACTAAGCGTGTCCCCATTTTTTACCGTGTAATCAAAGAAGACTGATGAAATAGAAAGATATACATATGTCCCTACATCAAGACTGTTCCCTGAAAAGTCTACAGTGTAAACATCATTGTATTTGTTTTGTAGAAGTGTATTAGGGTTATATGTGGTCTCTTTGGTGATTGGATTTTCAACAATTTCAGCAGATTGCACAGAAAGGTGTCTAGGGGTGATAGTCAAGCCATCCTCAAGAACACCTTTTTCCAAGTTATCATATCCATCTACAGCGTTAGCCATAATGTTTCTTTTCCCCAAGTATTCTTGAGTTGCAGCAGTAATAGGAACAGCATCATAAAGCTTGTTGGTTTCTATTGGGTCAGAAACCCCGAAGTTCCCACTGTTATAAAATCTTATAACTCTATCCTTACCAACGTTGGATGTGTCGTTATCATAAATATCAAGTATCTTCCACTCACCTTTATTGCTATCTCTAAAAACAACCTCTATTTTACGACACTCTTGAGAACCATTCTTTATGGTTATATCTATAGCGTTGTAATCGTCACGACTATTTCTCTCAAATACATTTGTACGCAACAAGAAGTTGCTTATGGCTACCTCTGACACTGGAGAGAAAGCACTCGTCTCAGCGTCATCGTAGAAGTATCTGTATCTAAACTGAAACATACCATAGCCCAAGTTATTTATACCCCTACTGTTATCTATAACGACATTAACTGTCGGTGGAAATACAGGTGGATATTGAATAAGGTCTAACACTTGTTGGTCAACAGAGGTGTATCCACCGCCAGAACCGCTAGTGAAAGCTATTGCGCTCTCTACGTTTATCTTGGCTGGAGGGTTGACGTCATCAGTGAAATATAGCAACGTCTCACTATCCTCTACTTTAGTTATTGCGAACCCATTCACAAAAGCATTTTTCACAAAATTCAGTAGTGGGGTCTCTAAGACAGTGTTTATGCTTTGTGTGATGTCGTTGTAAACCGCTATCCTGTGGTTCCCTTGATTGTTCCAAATAAAATAGAATAGATTGTTATTTTCGTTATGCTCTATAGTTCCAATAACCTTATTCTCTCCTTGAGCAAGCTCATAGTTGACCTTTGAGTTACCAAGAGTGTTTCGAACAATACCTGCGTTATCATCCTCAGAAGACACCGTTCTGATATTCAGTGCATCATACATGTCTGTTTGGTCGTGCAACCTATCGTTGTCGTCCAAATTTAGTTTTAAAGGAGTCTTCTTAAATACAGCCAATCTTGATTAAGTTTTTAGTTTTTAGAACTTAGGAGACTGTTTGTTACCAGCTCTTCTAGCTTGAACTGCCTCGTATAGCTTAAATGCTTTCATTTGTTTTCTGGCAATTCTTTTTTGATTAAAAAAATCTCTCTTTGCCAAAACCTTTATGTTAGCGGGTACGTTACTCTTTCTAGCAATAGAATAGTAGAACATACCCTTCTTTATGGCTTCTTCAAGCCTTTGGTCTACCACAGGGTCTGTTTCCATTGTTGCATCAGCAACATACTCTAGGATTATGTAACCATCTGCCGAAGTATTTAACTTGCTTAACTCTATCCTGTTGTTCATTTCGTCCAAGCGATAGTACCCATTTTTGTTGTTTCCAGCAGGCACTCCATATAGATTAGCCATTCCCACGTTCTCATTTACCCAATAATTGTAGAAACATCCACCAGTGTTGTTGTACTCACTAGATGTATTGGGTGTTTCGGAAAGTATTTCCACCCCATCGGAATCAACCAGCTTGTTGCCATCTAAGTCTAAGATATAATCACCAGATATATTAAGAGAATCGTTTCTTCCGAGAACCTCTACTTCGTTTTTGTGCTTGTTAAGGATTCCTATCTTTGACACAGCAAAGAAGTCGTTGGGTAGTTCCGCATACAAGTTATTTTCGACAGGTATACGAACACTCTTCAGTGTCCCGCCCACTGTCTTTTGCATTTCTCTAAGAACGTTTCTAGCGAAAAGATTTAATTTAGACTTCAATACAGATGAATCAAAATCTAAACTATCCCTACCCAGTAAGTAGTCGTTTACAATTTGCGATAGTACAACTTTGTTTCTAGCCATTTATTATAGATTTTCTTGGTCTTCTTTTAATTCTTCTCTTTGAGCATAAGCCTCCACTTCGGGCTCTCTCATGTTTATTCCTAGGTACTGCAATATCTTTACAACAATCTTAACCTCGACAGTTTCTGGTAGTTCAAAGTTTATGCTCGTTGATGGATTATAAACTTCTTTTCCAAGAACATTAATTGTGGATATAGTTGGAGATTGAGTTGATGGACTTCCAGATGAATCAGAGCCTCTAGGAATCTTATAGTAAGATAGCAACACATTGGATGTGATTGAGTCAGGAAAAATCTCAACCGAATTGAAGTTAGATAAAGCCACTGGATTAACTGTTGACGGAGATGCTAACGAAGAATTTAGAACAAAGTCACTTTCTTCGTGCGAAATAACATCCACAGACTCAGTTCCAAACGAAAGATTAAGAATATATGCGAAATCATCTGGATATTCAAAAATATTATTGTTAGACAATGATGACAAAGAGACTCTTGAACGTCTTAGGGTCCTTAAGTCAGTTTCTAATGATTCTACTGAAGTGTATGCTCCCTTCCAATTAGAAAGATACCTTCTTTTGTTGTTGAGCATAAGCCTGTACTCTGCTAACATATCGTTAAAGACATCTTTTTGAGCGTTATCCGCGAATCTATTAAAGTCAGCATAAGATAAAAAACCATGCTGTTGCTTGTTATAAATGCGTCTTAAGGTTTCATATACTCTATTTACGCTTGCGTACATTTGTAATTATTGTTAGTAATGCAAAGATACAAAAAAAACAGCCCCCTTAAATAGGAGGCTGATTTTACATATATTTACTATTTGACTAACCGTCTATTCTACTTTCAAGGTCTTCAAATACTAACTGACCCTCTGGATTTCTTGACATCCACTCGGAAAAGAAGTCTAGCCAATCACGCCCAGATGGGATGGTTACTATCGTCTTCTTAGGATTCATGTAGTAAACTGACCTAAAATCATAGTCTATCTCACCCAGCTCTTTAGAGATTAGTGCCGTGTTTTTCTCTGTTTTAAACGGGTCTTCTAATGCTGAGATTATTTGATGTGGCTTATCAATAGCAATCATTGACAAACCAGCTCTTATCTCTTCATCAGAATGCAAAGGTACATTCAAGATTGTAGCAGCAGAGAACAAGTCCTCAATATCGCTAGAATTTATCATTTCTGTAGCTTTTACAACCATTTTAGAGAAGGATAGTTTTTCTTGAGCCTTTATGTCTGGTCTGTGCTCATAGAACTGAGCCTCTATGGTAGTATCCCTAAGAGGGTTAGATAAGTTCATGTTAGACATCCTGAGGAACTTTATCAGCAAAGAATCTCTCTTGTCGTTTAACAGCAAAGCTCCTTGTTTAAAAACAATAGGGTCTTTTAGTACAGCTCCATCTCCTTGCTTTGCTTTGAACAAAGAAGGCTGTCCTTTTATGTACCGCATCATTTGGTCTCCTAGTAAATACTCTTTGTCTTTGTCTTTTTCGATTACATCAACAAAGTTCAAGTACTGACTCAACTCTTTATCATCTTTCCAATCATATGGTATGTTTACCAGTTGCTCGGCTTTGAATAGAAACTCAGGTGGCTTAACACCCCTGTCGAAATCTTTCAAGAAAAATGTTACAATCCTTCCTTGTCGAGATTGACGTTTTTTTTCAACCTCTCTTTTAGACTTTATTTTTCTTACTCTGTTTGCTCTTTTGTCAAACTCTCTTTCCCCTTTTGTAGTTTCAGGGGTTTTTGATACCACCTCATCGGTAGTTGTTGGTGCACTTTTGGTGCGTCTTGCTGTTCCAGCCATTTTGTATAAAATTTAATAAAATAAAAATAATAAAAGGGGGGAGAAAAGACTCCCCCCTGATAAAGCAAAAATTTGCTATTTACTTACCCAAAAGAATCTGTTTGGAGCAAAAATCTCAAAACCTCTTTCGGTACGATAGTTACACTTAATTCCATCTACGTCATTAGTGTAAACTCCGTTAGCACCTCCAGTAAGCCAGTGCTCCATCATACGAGAGTAACCACCAGCCTCTTTGTAGCGAATTGCAATAGAAGGAATCTTAGCTCCCGTTTTAGGGTCTCTACCTACGTCAGTAGGCATAACGATACCTGAACCAGAGTAAGGGAATCCATCAGCACCTAGCAATTTAGGGTCGTTGAACAAATCATAAGTGATAATGTCAAAGTTGTACCCATTCTTGCGGAATCTATCGAATTCCAACTTCAAACCTTTTACAGTTTGGTCGTCCTCGAATAAACCATAGTTAAATCCTCCAGAGTAGTTTCCGTTTTGAGAAGCTAAAAGAGCATCAAGGTCAGAGCGAAGGTCAAACCCAGCCATCCACTTGTTATTCTTTGAACCACGGTACTTGTCAAGAGACTTAATCATTGCAGTGATGTCTGCCATAGTAATGGTAGAACCACCCAACGCAAGAGTCTGTCCGTTAGCTTGAATATCTGGAATCAAACCACGAGTAGAACGGTATCCGTCAGCTCCTAGTGAACCAGCAGCAGTAGACATTGTTTTTCCAAGCAACATCTCCATCTCAGCGTAGTTCTCAAAACGCTTACGTGTGTCATTCTCTCCTTTTAAAGACCAAAGGTATCCAGTCTTTCCGTCAACTCCTTCTACCTCAAACCAAGTTTGGTTAGTACCTTCAGTACCAGTGTAGAAATAAGCATCATCAATAATCATTACGTTATTGGTGTACTTGTTTACACGGGGAGTTAGCGTTTGGTCTGGAGTACGTCCACCCTCAAGGTTTGTACGTCCAATAGCAATAAACTGAAGTCCTCCGATTACAGAAGTTCCGTCCCACTCAGCAGAAGGCTTAATCTTAACCTCGTTAGCAGACAATGCGCTACCAGTAGAATCTGAAGTTTCGGTAACCAAGAATTGACGACCATCAGCAGCTTGAAGAACATCTTTCTCACGAGCGTAAGTGTATGAGCTATCCATAAACGCAGCGTCTATGGTAACTGTCAACTCAGCAAATCCAGAAGCAGGAGCAGTTCCAGCAGAGAACGTAAAGTTCTGGTGCAAGAAAGTCTCTTCGTAGTGAGAGAATTCAGTTTGAGCTACAGGAATCATTCTTCCCATGGCAGAAACCAACGGAGTAATGGTTTGAACACCATAGCGTTGGATTAGTTCATTTAAAACTTCGGGTTTGTGAACATCTAGTGAAGACACATAGTTGTCGTTAGTTGCTACCCGAACAGCAGATGGGGTTTTAGGAAACCCCGAAGGCAAAGTTACAGCCATTGTTTTTTAGTTTTTAGTGTTCTAGCTTTCCATCATTGCACGAGCAAGTTCAGATAAACCAGAAGCACCGATATTAGCATTATTTTCTCTTGGTTCAAGATTTACATTTTTGAGGTCTCGAACCACTTCCTCTTTTCCTTCTGAGCGTTGAGAAGAAGCAGCAGAGGCAATTATCTTATCTAAATTCTGAAGTGCTATGCTATGTGTAGCAAACAATTCATAATTAAAAGAACCATCCTCGTTCTCATATCTACTCATAAACTCGTCTGGAGTTACAGCCTCCACTGAAGAATCTTTATCCACAACAAAGTCAAACGTCTTGTCATTGCCGATGTCAAAAGATATGCTTTCAATAGAATCTGCCTCAGCCCTAAAAGAGCTCTTAAATCCTTCAGAATCAAAAACGTCTCCTTGAGTCTGTGGAGTGTTTTGCTCAGGAATCTTGAACGATTCTTGTAAATCTAAGAAAGAGCTTCTAGCCACCATGCCATCTTGCTGCATCTTAATATCTACAAGTTCATTCGACTCCTTTGCTTCAGCAATCTCCGTTTCATCCATTAAATCCTCATCAATCTCAACCTTTTTGTACTGATTATTGAAAAGTAATTTAACCTGACGGTCAGTTAGCTGCGGGTTGTCCATCTTTAACTTTTGCATTATCAACTCCTGTTCGGGTGCTTGCGATAAGTCTGTCTGAACAAAATCGTATTCTTCTTTAGTACGTCCTGTTTGACGCATAAAGTCGTTTAAACCTTTAATGTAATCGTTAGCGAATACATCTTCTTTAGTATTTTTCAAGGAGTCGAAGCCTTCCGCTTCAATCCCCTTTTCCTTCAAATAGTTAAGAACGCTTTCGTCTGTTAAAGAAACGGGTTCTGAAGAAGTCTCTACCACAGGCTCCGTAGGCTCAGTGGTTTCTGCTGTGGTTTCTGTGACAGTTTCTGCTGGTGCAGTGTCGTTGTTTTCTACCACAGGCTCTTGAGTAGCATCATCAGTGTTCGTTGTCTCTACGGGTGCTTCTTTTTGTGAACTTGTGTCTTCACTATAAGCTTCCCCAAAGACGCTTTCCATTATGTCATCCATTTTATATTGTATTTAATTATTCTCCGCAAAGATACAAAAGATAACATTAAGGTAACATTTTATAGTTGAGGTGTATACAGCATTGTTAATAACTTGTTAATAACTGTACTCAGTTTACCACCTTTTTGGTTGTTTATTAAAATAATTTTTTGTAACTTTGGTGGGAGGAGGATAATATTCCTTTCTACGTTGAATGGAGCAGTTAGCGACATTCAAGGGGCGCAAGAATAAACTTCCTTATTTATTTTTTTTGGTTTATTCGTCTTTGAGGTATACGGGGTAAGTAGTTTAGTTCACTTGCATAGGTATTACATCAATACCTTATCAGCGAAGCGTAGAAACCTAAACCCACAATCTATACCTAAAACAAAGAAAAAAACCTTACCACAGTCTATATAAAAGGAAGCAATGGTTTGAAAAGAAAAAAAGGTCAAGACACCTCTAGCCGAGCTGTCTTAACCTAAAAAAAGAAAGATTGTAATTAACTGATTTCTTTAGCCCTTTTTCCATTTGGTGCTCTTAGACTTAGTTTTACTTGGGCTCCATTTTTGTTTGTTAGCCCAGTAAGCCGCAGACATCTTACCTTTTTTAATATTCTTGGCGTGTCTGCTTTTAAAAGCTTCACGTTGTCCAACGGTTTGGTTGGTCTTTACTCCCTGTTGTCCAAAGCGTATAGTCTTTACTTTATCACCCTCTTTAGCAACCACAATATGAGATTTGGTTGGATGTGAGGGTGTTTTCTTGGGTTTGTTGTATCCAGACACACCTGCCCTAGATAACCTACTATCTTTTTTCTTAGCTTCCACAGGAAGAACAATTTTCAGGGTTTTCAATATTGCAGGTGGGTTGCTCTGCGTTCTCTAGTTCGTTCACCCAATCATCAAAAGAATTTTCAGTCATGCACATTAATTGTTAAGTTATCACTCTCTACCATCTCCATCAATCTATCTATAGTCTTTTTACTGTTTACCACATCCAATAATCCATCATTGTTTATATCATTGGTACTGCTACCGAGAGCAATACAACCAAGCAAATCTGAGTAAAAATTACCCTTATGAATAAGGATTTCACTTCTGTTGGGTACATCCTGCAACCAAAAACTCCACCCATGCTTGGGGGATTTGTGACGTATGGATAAATATTCACCAACGGGAATACAACTGACCCTTCTCTCGTTATCCTTCCAAGGTAACTCTAAAGTATAACCATAGAACACTGGGTTGTTGTTGTCTAGTAAAGTGAACGACCCTAAGGTCTGCTTCTTGCCATACACACTCCTTAATATATCTAAAGTAAATCTATTCATGCAAATCGTTTAACTCTAACACCTTCTCACTCATCAGCCAGCTCATCAGCCAAATGATAGAGATAGCTAAAAATAGAGATATAAGGTTGCCATAAGCAAATCCAATAGCTACTGCCACAGACCAATGGCTTAACATCTTAAAAAAGTGTTCCGCACCAGTAGTCCAAGACAAAGTGTGTTTAAATACAAACCCAGTCCTTAAACTGCGTTTATTTTTAAAAGCGGTTTTTCTGTTCCACCAACTACCCCATCTCTCTGGGAACTTAGAGTCGTGTCCGTGTTTTTCAAGCTCTTTAAAAAAAACGTAACCAATTAGTGCTAACAAAGTGTATAACATATCTACAATATTAATTTCTGCCGTATGATAGTAATGAACCTAAGCCACCAACATACTCTATAAACTTTCTTTTTTGCTCACTCCTGTTCCATTCGTCTATACCTTGATTTTTTAACATATAATCAAAGTTGGCGGGTCTACCTACCCAATCAACTCCAATCAAAGCCACAAGCTTGTTGTCCTCATTGAAGTAAGGTGCTACTGCAATACTCACCACACCTTGTGCCTCTAGTGCTATCCTTGTAGCAACATCAGGTATTGAGTCCACGTTTTGATAAAACATTCTTTCGTGAATACACTCGTCTATCCACCAAGAGAACAAAGAGGTAGGTAGGTTGTTTAGCTTTAATGCTTGGGGTTCTATACCCGAATCTACCACCTCATACTCGCAACTCATTCTTACCTTGTGAGAACCATCAAAGTAGTTTTGTCCGTTGTGGAACCTAAAGATGTAAGCCCTATCCGATGCAGTCTTATGCATCAAATCATATAAGGCTTTGTTTATCAGTTTGCTCTCATCCACCACGCTGACCACAGGGTCTACATCTCTTGTCCTTACCTGCTCAAGGTACTTGACAACCTCCTCATTGAAAAAGGTCAACAGAAAAATAACACTGACTAGCAATAAATTACTTGTTTTCCAGTCCTTAAATCCCTCCCCAATACTTTTGAAATCTATTGCCATAGTACGCACATATTATCTTGGTGTAGAGTACACAGTTGCTTGTTAACTCTGTGTTATTATAGGTGAACTTTGACTTGCTGATGAGGTCGAGTATGTACCACCATCAATAGTATTGGTTTCTGTTTGAACTACACTGACATACTTCCCTGAGTAAGAACTATTGAACGTAATTACGTCAGAAGTCTGTCCTGATATTGCAGACCAACTAAAACCATCATCACTTATCTCCCACTGCCAACTTGTTGTTGGTGTTGGGTCTCCTGTTGCAGGTGCTGCCGTTGCCGTAGCACTACCACTTGTAGTCCAAGTACCACTTATTTTTGGTTGACCATCTATACTTGGCGGTGTACCCGAAGCACCTGATGTGATTTGCGGTGTAGGTAGACTCTCAGAGGTGTCTGACCCTTCGCTATTTGTAGCAGTTTGAACCACCCTTAGGTAATATCCTATATCAAAGAAACTGATAACGTAAGTGCTACTATTGGCTCCAAATATATCGTTCCATCCTCCAACTCCACTAAAGCTATATTGCCACTGGAATGAGTTCGTAGGTGTTGGGTCTCCCGTTACAGAACCTGCGGTTGCCGTTAGCGTTTCTCCACTTTCAGGCGTTCCCGATATTGTAGGCTGAGATGTTATTGTAGGTGCTTCACCGCTTGGAGTATCTCCACCTAATGTATTTTTGATTCTAGCTAAACCTAATCCTAATCCTAATATCATTTTCTAGCTCTGTTTTTGCTTTGACTTTCAAACCTAACAATCTTACCACCTTTGTGACTAGCGTCTTTTCTATCCCCGTTTCCGTATGTACCCTTGTCCTTGTTATAAGAATTTAATTCAGACCTATACTTCTTTCTCTTTCCTGTAGAATGGTACTTCTTGTTGTACTCATTCTTTTTCTTTCTAGCCTCAGGATTTGACGCAAAGTATTTAGCACTTTCGCTTTTTCCTGTAGACTTCCCAGCATTTCGATTTCTCTTTTTAACCTGCATTAGTAAGTGACTTTAATGGGTCTGTAAAGTCCTTAGGAGCACTGTCTTTGTTTCTTTGGTCAATCAGTTGGCTCTCAGCAGTCTTCTGCTCTCTCATCCTATTGTCCTTTCTGTTCTCCTTCTCTGACTCTATTTGCACATCAACTCCAGACTTCAGTTCTTGAATGTCAAAATTCTGAACATATTCTTGTTTTGATAGTTTTGATTTTTCGTTATACTCAAAAGCCATCTCTTTCATTTTAGCCTCAGATTCAGCCCTAATGATTTCTATTCTAGACATCGTTTGAATTTGCAACTCTTGTTGCTTTGCTTGAGCAGCCAGCATGGTTTGTTGCTGTATCTGCTTAGACTGAAACTCCATGTTAGCCTTGTCTTGTGCCATCTTCTCTCTCTGATACTGCTTTCTTCTAGCTATCAACAACTGATTCGCCAACTTAATGTTTTTGTTGTTCCCTCTAATCATTATAGCATCCTCAATCCTCAATTCACCGCTGGCTATCGAAGCTTGAATGTTTTGCTCAAGCATGTACTTCTCTTCTTCATCTGGCTCAATCTCAATAAACATAGCGAAAGAGTGAAGAGGTATTTTTTTCATAGCCTCAATGGTAGACTCATTCATTCTTCCGATGGAATCATTAAAGAAACCATTTTTATATTTTACAATGTCTTGAATAAACGTACACGCAATCTCAGCCGTTCCTTTTGTTATGTTTACCCAACCATTTTGAATAAACTTGGTGGCATTGTTTGATGCGGCTAAGGCGAGCTTCTGAACACCAACTAAAGCCTCGCTAGAAGGCTGAGAGGCATCCCTAGCCTCGTTAACACCAGATACATCTCTTAACTGAGACAAGTAAAAATTGTAGGTCGTTATTAATGATTGAATACCTTGTATTGATACGCCATTTACAAGTTCCCTGAAAGGAGGCTGACCAGAGCTTTCGCCCTCTTCACCCTTTCTTTGATAAAACATATCCCCCGTTTGGTCATATACCTTTATCAACTCTAATGGGCTCCAAGCTTCCTCTCCGCCATCAAGGTTAATGTCAGTAAGACCGTCAATATCTATAAGCAAACCAGAAGGTCTCGCTTTCGCTACTAACTGTTGAACTTTTAAATGATTCAACTGCATTGCATCTGCAATTGGAATCATCCTCTCAACCATAGACTTGTTGTTCTGTCTGTATATGTTTGGTGAATAAATCCTAAAAGATAATCTTGCATCAGCAAGGTTATTGTTAGGTCTGTTCATGTTTTCTTTCTTCCCATAGCCAAACATAAACTTATTCGTCCCCAGAACCCACAGTCCTCCATACACATTCTTTATCTTTTGAGAAATCTTTTCTCTTTTGTGCTTTGAATTTTTAGGTGGATTGTAGTCTGACTTCCTTTTATAAGTTTGAAACGTACCGTACTTGGTAGCCTTTTTTTCGTAAGTAACCTTGTCCGTTGACATAAACTCAAAGTCCAAGCAAGTTACTTGAAAGCTATCGTAAACATATCGGTAACTATTTACACTCGAATTATAAAACTCAGTTTGACTCCACTTATCAGGGTTGTTGTTTTTTCCAGCACTCTTTGATAACTCCTCCCAGTCACTCTCTGAAAAACCAGAATCAGGATATTCTCTTTTTAACTGAGCAATTGTTTTAACAACAATCTCTCCCACATGTTGTATGTTTCTGAAATCAGGCATTGTGGTGTAAGAATACACCAAGTTCTCAGGGTCAACCCTACGAATAACAACTCCGTTGTATGGGTCTAAATTAGTTCTAGTGGCAGCTATATCACAAACAATAAGGTCTTCTATAAGCTGTCTTTTTATCTCCTCGTATTGATTTAATTCAAAAACATACTTTATACCCATCTCGGTAGCAATCTCTATAGCTTGCTTAAAGGTCATGCTCATGTATAACTCAGCCTCCTCTATGGTCTCCAAGATGTGACCATCAACCTCAGGTGGATTGGGGACTTCTTCGTTAGACAATCCCTTCTTATTCGCAAAGTCTTTTATAAAATCCCTTTTACTTATTTTGTCAATAAGTTTTTTCCTGAATTTATTTCTATCGCTTACTGCTGAGTCATCTAAAGCCTCTACCTTTACTTCATAATCAACGCCCATCATTCCGTCAACGATTACGTCAACAAATTTTGGTATTATTGGTAGTATTGCTTTATTTATATTTATCCAAGACTTATCACCATTGATGCCGAGTCTGTCAAGGTACTGATTAGAATCTTGGTTCCCGTTTCGGTATCTTTTACTTTTCTGAAATCTAGAGCGTCTTCTGTTTGACAAGGTATCATTCTTACCTGTCCACTCTGCGTACATGGATTTAGCGTACTTTAATCCGTATTCTTTTTTCTCCTTTTCCTCAGAAGGAACTAATGTTGACGGAAAATCGCCTATGTTAGGTATTACGTTGCTCACTTTTACCTTTTAATATTAATTTCTTAATCTATTTGCAAAGATACAAAATAAATTATCTGTTACATTTACATTAAATTAATGTTAACTAACCTGTAATATTTCCCCTCTTTACAAACACCGCCTTTTTTATAACTCTCTTTGTTTTTACTGGGGCAGACGCACCCAACAAGCACAAACCACTGCTTATTGTTGCATCATATTTGGTTCGATTATTTATATCAAACTGCTTCCAATCTTCAAGCGTTCTGTTAAACGGCATATCTCCCATTTCTCCATTCTCCATCTCTCCTACATGCTTTAACACATATATCTGTATTGACTCAGCATGAGCGTTTATAATATCCTCACTGTTGGAGGGTACACCTTTTGTTTTAGAGGCGGCAGCTTTGTTTCTATTATGTTTTGGTAATGTGTGTCTGGGTCTATCCATAAAATATCCACCATATCCCCTTTCCTCAGCGTACCTTACTGCACCATATTTGTTGTTCTCAATAAGAATAGGGTATCCGTAGTACTGAGCTGCTTTAAGAACGTCTTCATAGAATTTAAATGCAGATTTAGGTCTGTGGATGTATTCTAACACAAAAGCTTTTGACGGAGCGTTGTCATCTATGCTAATCTTGTTGTAAACGTGAAAACCACCATCAGAACCCCTAGAGTCAATAGCCTTATCAATGTCGTATGAATCCATTCCACACAACCCTAAGTGACTATTTGATGGATATACTTTGTCTCCTCGGTAGAACTTTTGGTTTGACTGTTCTTTGCTTGGAATCCAAGATGTGTAGAAATTACCGTTGCTGGAAGGAATAAACTCTACATCTGATTCATAAGGCGTTCCCTCCCAAAAGAACTCTCCCCTGACCACTTTGTTGTTTAACAAGTTTTCGTTGTATTCTTGTTGCTCTTGAATACGTCCAGCATCAAAGTGACAATCTAAAGCACTCTTGTAGAAGGCTTCCTCAATAGTCCAAGGCATCTGTCTCTTTTCCTCAATAAGTGAAGAAGGGTTTCCTTCCTTAAGCTTTCTTTCTCGTAAAAGAAATGTTTTAGAACCCTCAGTAATCAACTCCCCATCAACACCCATAACGGGTTCTTTGGGGTCGTCAATAACCGAACCTCCGTACTCATCAATGAATCCCTCAAGCCCATCGTAAGCAGGAATAAATACACCCCAGAATCCAGAAGGTGTTTGTTCGTATTCGTTCTCCTCATCAAGAACACTCTGCATGAAAAAATCTTCATACTCCTCTCCTCCTTTTTCTAGTTCGTTCACCGTTGATGGTAAAAATCCATGCCCTACAATCTTTCTACCTGTACGAAGACACTTAGAGTGAATGTTCACAGTTTTACTTAGGTTCACTTCTTTCTTTAGTTTCCCAATTTCATCAAAAAACCACCTAAGAAGTTTTTTACCATCAAATGCATTTTCTGTGGTTGTTTTCCACCTTATGTAAGAATCAAGACCAGCCCCCTTGTTTATGTTTTGAGCACTTTCTTTTGTTCTTGTTGTGGGTTCAGTAAAGTCTATTGATGACGTTGGGTTGTTACCAGATGACGTAGTAGGTTGCAACCAAAAAGGTAGCTTTACAAAAGAAAACGCAAGCTTTTCTTTAAAGAAATCCTTTGCATCTTCCCCTGTTTTAGACATCAAACCTCCAATTGCATTTTTGGTTCTGGTTAGTGCGTGAAGAACGTAAGCTACCGCCATCCATGTAGCACCAAAACGCCTCGGCTTAACCAACGTAACGCCTAAGCTTTTTGAGTGTTTTATAGAAGCCTCAAGAAAATAAAAGAACAGCCTATCTCTGTCTCTGTAGTCTGGATAACCAATATCAATCTGAATGTAGTTTAAGTAATAGTAGTGCATTCCAGTAAGATAAGTCTTCTTACCGTTAATCATAATCCAAATACCATTCTCTATTCTATCAAACTCTCTGTCTATAAACTCCTCGTGCTCATCAACAGTGTTTACCGTTAGGTTTTCTGGTGATTCTTGCCTGAACCACTTTTGATTTTCTCTCTTTCTGTTGAAGCCTATGGTAGCAGAGTTACCCGCTTCCTTGGGTAACCTAATCAAAACTTTTTTATACACAATAACCTCACCCTTTGGTTTTGAAGGGCAAATATCTATTGGTGTTTTGTTAAACGTGTTAGACATTCTTGGCTCTGCTTTCTATGGTTTTCTTTTTAAATGCTTTAGATTCTTTTATAACAATCTCTTCGTTCTGCATCATTTCCTCAACCTCTTTGATTGAATCAATAAGTATCTTGGAGTTCTCAAAAGACTTTCTTTTTCCTTGAACAGAAACTTTCACTTTGTTGTCAGCTAAGTCATCCTCAATAGGCTCTTCTAAACCATCAAGTGTTATCTCATAAGCCTCCCACATAGCATCCATGAGAGAGCCTACGGTTTCTTTCATGTATTTCTGTGTCGCTTCGTTTTGAATAGCTCTAAGGGCTTCTTTACACCCTTCTACCGCCTCTACCTTAGCCTCAATGAAAGACTTTATTTTCTCTGAACCAGTATCCTCGGCTATCCCTTTGCCGATTACCTTAATATATTCCTTTATAGCCTCTTTTGAGGCGTGCTCGAAGCTCTTTCTAGCTGAATTGTAATTCTTATTCCCCATAGACGAAGTATATATCGTCATTCGTCATCCTGTACAAGGTCTCTCCCTTTATTTCCATGTCGTATTCGCTATCTTTAGCAAACCTAACTCTATCTCCAACAGACAATCCAATTGTCTCTCCTGATTTGTTCAAATATCTGATTATACCAACCTCAACTTCCTCTTTTTCCTCATATCCTAAGTATATTCCAGATTCAGTCTTTGGTATTTCGTTGATTACAGGCTCTACAAACAGATAGTCATACAAAGTATGTACATCCCCATTCTCATCCTCATAAGCATACACTTGAGTTGAACTTGGATGTACGTTTGCCTCATACACCTTAGAATCTTCACTGGATACTATATCTAACTTATGAGAAAGATGATATTCTGTTTCATTTGACTCTAAAGGAACGAAGTGGTGAAAGTGAACCTTTCTACCCACCTTCAAACCAATTTTCTCTAGCTTTTCGTTAGTGCCAACAACAACACCATGTCTTCTTGCTGTGTATAACGGATTAAATTCTCCGTCAAAAAACAAATCTTTTCCTCCGACATTAATTGTGTCCTCTGTTTCTTTTTCTATTTCAACTAAAAGATTATATCCAATCGTCTTCATTATAATGCATTTTTTGTTTTCTGAACATCGTACTCCAAGGTCACACTTTCTTTTCCTCCTATATGTTTTTTCCATACATATATAGAGTCATCCTCCTTTATAAGGATGTCCCATGTTTTTTCTCGGTACAAGACCCAATACTGCTCGTTAAAAATGATGTTGCAAATAACAGAAGAACCAACAACTCTTTGCCCAACGGCATAAGTCATTCCTGTTTTTAAATCACCGATAGTGATTTTTCTTACTGGTAGCCTGTCGTGTGCTAAACCAGTGGGTATAATATCAGTCATATTTTATTAAAGTGAACTACCCACCCACGGCAGAGCCGATGGGTTGGGCTTCCTGCTTCACAGATTTGACTAATGTCAGCATCTCCACAGGCTCAACGGACAATTCCTGCCCTGAATTTTCTTTATATAGAGCGAACTTCTTTATATTACGTGCTGCTAACAAGTCTCGCTGATTAACTTGTCCACAGCTTTTACATTCCCAAACTCTATCAGATAGTTTTAGGTCTTTATTGATTGCTCCACAAGAACAAGTTTTTGAACTTGGAGTAAATCGACCAATACGAAGCACATTTACTCCATACCATTCAGCCTTATACTCAATCATACGATTGAACTCTGACCAACTTACATCTGATATTGCTTGGGCAAGACAATGATTCTTCATCATGTTTGACACACCAAGATTTTCAAGACAGATAGTTTGGTTCTCACTAACTAACCTTGAAGAAACCTTGTGCAGGAAATCTTGTCTTTGGTTTTTTATTTTTTCATGAAACAGTGCTACACGTTTATTTGCTTTATTTCTATTATGGCTTCCTTTTTTCTTTTTAGACGCTCTTCTTTGTAATACTTTGAGCCTTTTGATATTGTTTCTAAGAAACTTAGGGTTTTTTATAACTTCACTTTCACTTGTAACAGCGAAGTCTTTTATTCCGAGGTCTATTCCTATTGTAGTGTCATCTGATATTTTTGGTTTAGGTAAGTATTCAGTACCAGTATCACATAATACGGAAACAAAATACTTACCAGTAGGGGTAAAACTAATAGTAGCACTTTTAATGTCACCCTTAATTGGTCTATGTTGAACCAATTTAATGCCTTTTTGAAACTTTGGTATTATCAGTTTTCCATCATTAATTTTTACATTTTGTGGAATATGAAAAGACTGTTTTGTATGTTTTGACTTAAACTTGGGAAAACCTGCACCCTTGAAGAACTTTTTATATGCCTCTTCAAGATTAATCAGTGCTGATTGTAATGATTGACTATTTGTTTCTTTGAGCCACGGTAATTCCTTTTTTAAATCAACAAGTTGTCTTTGCAAATCGTATCTTGATAGATTCACCCTATTTCCAAGATATGCAGATGTTTTGGTTTCTAAAGCAAGATTATACAGAAACCTAACACTACCACAATGCTTATGTATTAACTCTTTTTGAGAGTTAGTAGGTGAAATTCTGTATTTGTATGCTTTATACATTAATGCAAATATACAATTTTTAACTGAAACAAACAAATTGGCTAAACGCATTCATCCCACGGACTAAAAATCACGTGGGATTTCTGCTAATTTTATTTAAAAACCCAACGTAATGTTGGGCTTTTACAAAAATACGAAAAAAAAAGAAGTGCTAGTTTGCTAACGAAGCTTGAATTGCTGATATAGGTGTAGATTCAGATATTTGATAAAAAATACCATCAATATTAAAATCAATTCCACCTAAAAATGAGCTGTTGGTTCCGTCAAAAGCAAAAGGATATGTGTTTGTTCCGTGGCTCCATGTATTGTAGAAGGTATTAGAGCCATTAGAAGATGTTCTGTAGCCCTGCCAATCTAAAGCATAATCACCAGCATTAACCTTGCTTACCAAGTATCGTCTTTGGTCTTGGAATATTTGAGATGAGCTTATTCCCCCAGTAGATGGCTCCTCTACATCTTTTATACTTTGAAGAGACATCGTTCCGTCTGTGTTTAGGAAAATACTCATTAAGGTATAAAGCCTAAGACCATCTGATGAATTACCTGACCTTATAAGCCTAGAGCCTATTCTGTCTTTAAATACAATGTTGTTGTCTGGGGCTATCGTTGAGTTTCCTGTTAGATTAGGGGTTATAATAGAATTTCCAGCAGATATTGTCCATCCGTTAGATGAAGAAATTCCGCTTTCGTTGCTTGTTATTGTTCCAGAGTAAGGATTCACGTAACCACCAGCACCATCTGTTAATGGTATGTAAATGTTTCCTCGGAAAAATACGGTTCTGTTTACCACCCTGTATTGAGCGTAATTTGGTTTGTCGCTATAAGTGGGTAATCCAAAAAGTGTCCCATCACCATATGTATCAAGGTCTCTCCATCCACTATCAAACTGAGGCTCAAAGGCTCCAGTTCCTAAGTCTCTATATAGAACCAATCCGTTAGAATCTACAACAAGAGCTTTTACATCTGTGGTTGATAGATTAACAGTTCTTAAGGTCGTCTCTCCAGATACATTTAAACTGCCGTCTGATTCTAAATTCCCAGTGCTTTTTACACTATTGTTAGAAATCTCCAAAGCAGAATCGTTACCCAAACCATCTTCAACAGTTTTGAGTGTTCCGTCAACACTTCCCGTAGAAACTTTTAGAGCTTCTCCGTATGAATCCTTTACCTTACGTCCAGTAAATGATGCCATTAATATAAATATACTTTAGCAAATCCGCTAGTTAACGACAAAGAGTCAAACTCACCATATAGGAAGCTTCCCGCAGAGAATGTTTTCCCTGAGCAATTAACCAATCCCACAACGTTGCTTTCTTCTACAACGTTAATCTGAGAGTCTTCGATAAACTGAATAACAGCCCCCTTGTACGCATAATATACGTTTGCAACTCCTCCTATTACATTCTCTAAGTCACCCGTTATATCTCCTTCAACTAGGACAGCTCCAGTAGTTGTGCTATCAACAAGATATTGCTTTACTACTCCAGTGTTTATGTTTAAAACACACCTGTTTCCCTCAGGTACTTTTGACACATCAGGGCTACCAACAAACGCAACAACAGTTCTGTTTATGTTTTCAAAATACACCGAAGCTCCAGCATCAATTGTTTGAGTGGATATGGGTGATTTTGAAAAAGGGTTGGTGGTATCGACATAAAATACTCCAGACCCACCAAATTCCAGCCTATTGTTTACTGCGGGGTCTGAGATGTTTGCCTTATAATCTGCTCCATATATAGATTGTGGGCTTGGCATTTCGTTTTTGTTTAAAATTATTATCTTTGCAAAGATACAAAAAACAAATTCAATATAATATGTTCAGCAAACTCAAGCTTCGTCATACCAAACCAAATCAGCTTAGAGACAAATACGCCTTTATGCACAGGCACTTCTTAGCTAAAAGAACTACAGATATATATTACGAGCTACATAGTGGTGAATTTGATGTTCTGCTATGTGCTTATTCATACTCATCTTTTACCCATGATATATTAAAGCTCGCTTGTAGAAGTCAAAAAACATATATACTCGAACAGTTGGTGAACAGAGGTATGATAACCAAGCTAAGAAAGAAAGGTAAATTAGATGTTTATGTCCTCACAAGAAAAGGCAGAACTGCTATCGAATCATATTACGAGATGCTACTCGGAAAAGAAGATTTTGAGATACATCTAATATCTGAAGACGACTAATGTCTTCTGTTATACTTTATCCTCATCTTTTTATTGTGATGTGATATTTCCCTCTTCATGGCTGGCGTAAACCTCCTTGATATGGTCTTTGTAGAGCAGTTACAGAACATAGACAGTCTCTTGTTGTCAATAAGCATATCTCTGAGCTTCATGTCATTTATAGCATCCCATAAATCCTCTTTCTCTACTCTCCTGCTGGTTGTAGATAAGCGTCCAGAAATAACCTTCTTGCCTTTAGGTGTCAACCTACAGTTTTCCCCAAAGAAAACCTTTCTTTTTTCATACTTAACATCAATGACATTGTTTTTTACATCGTTATAAGCTTTTTCACTAATGTCTTCAACTATTTTGTCAGAAAAAGAAAATGCAGATATTCCGTTGGCTGAATTAGCAATGAACCTAGAAATATCCAACACATCTATATACTCTAAGCTCGGATTAATCTCCACAAGCTTGCAAATAACAACATATAGCTGTTTACCGTTCTTTATAGTAAAGAACTTGTGAAGCACTTGTAAGAAGGGCTTGCCATCTTTAAAAACCTCATAGTCCTTTGATGTTTCGTAACTGACCATCTTTACGTTCCACCTTTCTGTGATTGAATTAACTTTTTGTTGATAAGTCAACCCTAGTCGTTTATCATTGCTGATATCTTGTGCAACATCAATGCACTAACATCCTCAGGTATGTCTTCTACGTCAACCTTAACAATATTAAAAGAAGCCTCAGTTTCTAAGAACTCAGCCTCTTCATCGTTTCTTTCTTTGATGTCCTTTTCGTAGGTCTTTTGCAACTCAATGAACTCGTTATTAATAGCGTCCTTCTCATCGTCTAATGCGTTTTGATATCTCTTTCTGATATCCTCAGACTTACTTAGGAAAGTGCTAAAACGTTTTGATGGTTGGGGGATGGCACTGTTTAAAGCCTCAATCTCTGCATCTACAGACTTTGCATTCTTCACAACAGCTATGGCGAACTTAACGCCCCTTAGTTCACTTACTTCTTTTAGTCCTTCAGCGAACATTTTTAATTCTCCGTACTTCATATTTAATTATAATAAATTGTGATACAAAGATAAGAAATTAATAATTAGGTGTATTGCGTCTTTGTTGAGTCGAATATGTTCTCCATAAGTGCAGACGTTGTTTCCACCACACTGTTAAACACCCAAACATGACCAATCTTCGCAGTTACATTGGTTGCTGTGTTAGCCCCATTATTACCTATGTATAAAGGCTTGGTAGTGCTATAGCTCATGGCTCCACCAGAACCACTGGTACTAGCTACTTTTGAGGCTGTGTTTCTATTTGTTGCAGTGGCAGCAGTAGCCCTTATTGTGCCTGTTGGCGTAGTTGTTGCATTGATTACGTCTATCTCAACAAAAAACCACCGACTTGTAGGGAATGCAGAACTAATGATAGAGCGTCTATTTGAGGATGCCGTTCCACCCCCATCACCAATAAGCAGTACAACAGCATTAGAACTATTTATCAAAATAGTCCACCCATTATAAGGAGAACTACCGCTATCTGTTCCGTCACTAGACATTATTCTAGCCACACCTGATGGTATTGAATCTATGTAAAGCCAAAAGGCTACGGTAAAGCTTACACTGGTAGGCTTGTACGACTCTCCAACAGTAACGTTGGTATACTTAATCCCTGCGTAATTAGCGGATGTTTGCCTTATGTCGATATACCCAGCACCCCCAGCATCAACGCCTGTTCCCTGAGTAAAGGTGGCTTGGTTAATACCTGTAGTATAAACGTTTGAATCGTTGTTCTCCAATGGTAGTTTTGACTGAGTGTCATCGTATGGGTCGTATATAACTCCCGACTCACTAGGCAAGTGAGGGTCAAACTTAAACACACAATAACTGTTAGGTGTAGTGTCCTTGTGCGTGTACCCTGCAAACGCACCTAAGGAAGATTGAGATGCTTGCCCACCTAAATCAGTAGATGACTCTACTGCTGCATTAACACATTGTTTTAATGATGTTATAGTAGTAGACTTATTCATCTCGGTTGTTACGTCTGTTATTGCTATATCAGTCGTTCCTACTGGCATCTTTTAGTTTTTTTCTTTCTTCTTTTAACCGCACTGTTGCTCCAATATAGTTAATCTTTCTTCTTGAGAATCTACCTTATGATTAAGTTCTTTTATAGTCTCTATAAGTAACGGAATTATTTTCTTATAATCAACTGCTTTGTATCCATTTTCTCTAGTTGTAACAGCCTGTGGTATTATTGCTTCTATCTCTTGTGCTATAACCCCTATATCGTGACCTGTGTTTGAGTGTTGAGTTCTTCTTTCTCCTTCATTTAACTTCTTCCAATC
>Ga0209138_1000796_pt1 | contig 29052 bp, 25 predicted proteins | sample SaaInl3SG_22_DNA_FD_184645 | JGI IMG/M metagenome (GOLD analysis project Ga0209138, IMG submission 184645) | Marine microbial communities from expanding oxygen minimum zones in the Saanich Inlet - ESP_153SG_22_DNA (SPAdes) (version 2) | ecosystem: Environmental > Aquatic > Marine > Intertidal...
GAGGATGGCCAGCAGTCGAAGGATTTCGACGTAGAGCCACACCACGGTGACCATGATGCCAAACGCACCCTGCCAGCCGTAGACGCGCGGAGCGCCACGCTCGACACCCGCCCTGATGGATTCAAAATCCATCACCAACGAGTATGCAGCGAGAAACACGACAAGAATTCCCAGCACAACGCCGAGCGGAATTCCAAAAATCTCCATGCTGCGCAGCCCAAACATTCCATCGGTTGCTCCAAACATCATCAGACCAAAGTTGGTCAGTGAGAACACCAGGTAGCCGACCATGGCAACCATGACGATGCGGTTCATGCGCGGGGATGTGCGGAACTTGCCGCTGAGGAACAGGAACAAGGTGACACCAATCACCGCAAGCGTGCCAAAAACGGCTTGCGTGACGATTCCCTCCCACATCGAGTTGAAAATCGCGGAAATACCACCCACGAAAAGGCCCTCGAAACCGGCGTAGGCGAGAATGAGGCCTCGCGAGGGCTCCTTCTTGAAAATGTTGACGAGTGCGAGCACCAATCCGATGATGAGCCCCGGGATAGCAAGAACGGGGAACACCCAGCCCACCAGCGCGCCGGCAAGAAGTACACCAAAGGCAATGAGGGTTTTCATCACGGTGTCTTCATAAGTCATCCGACCGGTGTCAGATCCGGTCGCAGAAGGCCTGCCGTACATCGCATCGAGGGTTGCAGCATCAGGGGTGCCCCCGGGACCTTCGCGGAACGCGAGCGAGCGACTAAACGCCGGGTTAGAGTTCGACATGGTGGCCTTTCTGTTGGTCACGATCTGCCGCTATTTTAGCGCGAGTACTGTGTTTTTGCTGGGGAAGTTTCCTCAGGACACCTGTTGCCATGCGACAAACACGATGCTGCCGAGGACGATATAGGCCACCACCCACAACCACCCCAAACCCACAGCAATCCACGCCAGCGTTTCTCCCCGCTGGTGCGCGCGCCGCGCCTGCCGAACCGCTAGGTAACCAAAGATCACGGTAAACGGGCTCGCCGTCACTCCAAGGACAAGCGAGATCAACGCCAAGATGTTCACACCGGTTCGCGGTGGCCGCTCCTGCGAAGCCTCCGACTCCGTGGGCTGCGGGGCAGCATCGTCTTGGGGCACCGGGTCGACGGTTTCTTCTGGCTCGGGAGGAAGAGGTAGTGAGCCGGTCTCGCGGAGAATGCGCTGCGTATCCAGAGCACCGAGGTCCGTCGTCGTGGCAGACGTGTCCGGCGGGATGAGCGCAGCGTCATCGCCGGTGGGGGTGGGGTTTTCGCCAGGCACAACGCAAGGCTAGCGAACGTATCGCAGGTGGGCTTTAGACTGAGGCGGTCATGTCGCAGATACCCTCCGCCTTAGTTGAGGGTCTCAATCCCCAACAGCGCGAAGCCGTCGAATACCGCGGTTCTGCCCTTCTCATCATTGCCGGAGCAGGTTCGGGAAAAACAAGCGTCTTGACTCGCCGCATCGCTGGCCTCTTAGCGTCGCGTGACGCCTGGCCGAGTCAAATATTGGCGATTACCTTCACCAATAAGGCAGCGGGCGAGATGCGAGAGCGCGTTGAGGGTCTCGTGGGTGAAGCATCTCGAGGAATGTGGATCTCCACCTTCCACTCCGCGTGTGTGCGGATTCTGCGCAAAGAACACGACCGCTTTGGCTACTCCAGCTCGTTCACCATCTATGACTCTGCCGATCAAAAAGCGCTCATCAAACGGATTCTCAAGGAACTCGACACTGCTGATTCTGGCCTAACCCCGGGTGCAGTGATCAGCAAGATGTCGAGGTTGAAAAATGAACTCGCCGACGTAGATTCATACCGGCGCAGCTCGGATTCCTCAGACCCCGCGGACGCACTGTTCATCGAGATTTGGGATCGTTACCAGAGGGAGCTCACCCGCTCCCAAGCTTTTGACTTCGACGACCTTATTGGCCAAACCGTTTACCTTTTCCGCGCCTTCCCCGAGGTAGCGGCGAAATATCAAACTCGTTTCCGACACGTGCTGGTGGATGAGTACCAAGACACCAATCACGCACAGTATTCCCTCATTCGGGAACTCACCCGCCCGGTTGCTGCGCAACACATCCCCGAAAACTCGTCGATTCCGACCGCCAGCGATGGGTCGCTGGCCGGTGCGTCCCTCACCGTGGTGGGGGATTCGGACCAGTCGATTTATGCCTTTCGCGGTGCGGACATTCGCAACATCACCGAGTTTGAGCGGGACTTCTCGGGGGCGACCGTGATTTTGCTGGAGCAGAACTATCGCTCCACCCAGAACATCCTCGATGCTGCGAACGCTGTCATCGGAAATAACTTTGACCGTAAAGCCAAGAACTTGTTCACTGACAGTGGTGCCGGTGACGACATCATCGGGTTCACCGGTTATTCGGCACACGATGAAGCCCAGTTTGTGGCTGACCAGATCGTGGCGCTCTCGAACGAGGGCATCCCCTACTCGGAGATGGCGATTTTCTACCGGACTAACGCGCAAACCCGAGCGCTGGAAGACATCCTGATCCGCTCAGCCATTCCGTATCGCGTCATCGGGGGCACAAAGTTTTATGAGCGGGCCGAAATCAAAGACGTTATGGCCTATCTCATTACGGTGGCGAACCCCGCAGATTCCCTGGCCCTGCGTCGCATTCTGAATACTCCGCGACGGGGAATCGGTCCTGCGACAGAGACAGCGTTGGTGGGGCTCGCCGATAAGGAGGGCATCACGGTTCGCGAGGCGCTCGCGCGCAGCAGCGAGTTGGGGCTTGGCCCCAAGGTCACTGCGGCCATGGAGTCGCTGGCCAGTGCGCTCGATGAGGCGTCTTCCACGATGGCCTCTGACCCACCAGTGAAAACAGTGGAGACGATCCTGCAGCACACCGGCTACCTCACACTTTTGCAAGCGAGCGTGGACCCACAAGATCAAGCTCGGGCAGAAAACGTGCAAGAGCTTGTCTCGGTGGTGCGGGAATTTGGCCGAAACAACCCCGATGGCACTCTGATTGATTTCCTGACCGAAGTGTCGTTGGTGGCGGCTGCCGACGAGTTGAGCGATGAGGCCGGCACAGTGTCGTTGATGACTTTGCACACCGCTAAGGGCCTCGAATTTGATGTGGTTTTCCTCACCGGTGTGGAAGAGGATCTCTTACCCCACCGGATGAGCGCGCATGAGCCGGGCGGTCTCCAGGAGGAGCGCCGCCTGCTCTATGTGGGTCTCACCAGGGCGCGCAAGAAGCTGCATATTTCTCTGGCCATGACGCGCAGCACTTTTGGGGACACCGCGATTGCCACCCCCAGCAGGTTCTTGCAAGAAATTCCCGCTGCGCTGATTAATTGGCGAGAGTCTCAAGCAGCGACCGGTGGGAGCGGCCACATTCTCGGATCCTCCGTGCGCAGTTCCGGGTGGCAGGGCAGCACCGGTGGTGCTTCCCGGAGCCCTCGGATGAGCGATGAGCTGCCTCCCGCGCCAAAGAAAACGCAATGGGATAACCGGGTGACCGCGAGTGTTCGGGACAACGGCGATCTCACTCTCGCTCCGGGCGATCAGATCGAGCACGTTGATTTTGGCCCGGGTCTGGTGAAGTCGGTGACCGGCGAGGGCGCCAAGAAAGTGGCGGAGGTGGCCTTTGAGTCCCGCGGCACGAAGCGCCTGTTGATCAAAATTGCTCCCATCACCAAGCTCTAGAAGAGTTTCCAGGCTCCCGAGTGGGCGCTAGGCTTAACGCTGGTTCTCCGCTTGCTCTGGCGCAAGTGACCGAGACATTTCTCCTCTCCTAGCCGACAACCCGGAAGGACTCCAGGCGTGGATCTATACGAGTATCAAGCCCGCGACATGTTTGAGCGCCACGGCGTGCCCGTTTTGGCGGGGCTGATTGCAGACACCCCCGAGGATGCGCAAGCAGCAGCCGAGAAAATCGGCGGGCTGACGGTGGTCAAAGCGCAGGTTAAGGTGGGCGGTCGCGGAAAAGCTGGTGGCGTGAAGGTTGCCCCCACCGCTGAGGACGCACACTCCGCAGCCGAAGCCATCTTGGGCCTGGACATCAAAGGCCACACCGTGCACCGCGTGATGGTGGCTCAGGGTGCAGCAATCGACAAAGAGTTTTACTTCTCGGTCCTGCTGGATCGCGCTAACCGCAACTACCTGGCGCTGTGTAGCTACGAGGGCGGTATGGAAATCGAGCAGCTCGCCGAGGAGCGTCCTGACGCTCTTGCGCGGGTCGCTATCGACCCGGCTTCGGGGATCGATCTGGCCAAGGCTGAGGAAATCGCGAAGCTCGGCGGGTTCCCCGATGAGCTAGTTCCTCTGGTCGCGCCGGTTCTTGTCTCCCTCTACGGTGTGTTCACCGCGGAAGACGCCACCCTGGTGGAAGTGAACCCGCTGGTGTTGACCGAGGGTGGGGACATCCTTGCCCTCGATGGCAAAGTGACGCTCGATGAGAATGCTGAGTTCCGTCAGGCCCACCACGCAGACCTCGCAGACTCTGCCTCCGCAGACCCGCTGGAAGAAAAAGCTAAAGCCCACGAGCTCAACTACGTGAAGCTCGATGGCGAAGTGGGAGTGATCGGGAACGGGGCTGGCCTCGTGATGTCCACGCTCGACGTGGTTGCGTACGCCGGGGAAAACCACGGTGGCGTGAAGCCCGCCAACTTCCTCGACATTGGGGGAGGCGCTTCCGCTGAGGTAATGGCGGCAGGCCTCGACGTTATTTTGGGGGACCCTCAGGTCAAAAGCGTCTTCGTCAACGTCTTTGGCGGCATCACCTCGTGTGACGCGGTGGCCAATGGGATTGTTCAAGCGCTGGAAATGATCGGCGCTGGGGCAACCAAACCGTTGGTGGTCCGACTGGATGGCAACAGTGTGGAGAAGGGCCGCGAGATTCTTGCCGCTGCCAACCACCCGCTGGTCACTCTGGCCGAAACGATGGATGAGGGTGCGGACGCTGCCGCAGCTCTCGCAGGAAAGTAGGGAACACAATGTCGATTTTTCTGGATAAAGACTCGGTCGTCATCGTTCAGGGCATCACCGGTGGTGAAGGTTCGAAACACACCGCGTTGATGTTGGCTGCTGGCACCAATGTGGTTGGCGGGGTCAACGCCCGCAAAGCCGGTGAAACTGTCACCCACGGTGACGTGGAGCTGCCCGTTTTTGGCACCGTTGCTGAGGCCATGGAGAAAACTGGGGCCAACGTGTCCGTCGCCTTCGTGCCGCCAGCATTTTCCAAAGACGCCGCGATCGAAGCGATTGATGCAGAGATTCCTCTGCTGGTGATTATCACCGAGGGCATCCCGGTTCAAGACAGCGCGCAATTGTGGTCACACGCCCAGAAGGTGGGCAAGACCCGGATTATTGGCCCCAACTGCCCCGGCATCATTACCCCCGGTGTAGCGCTTGCGGGCATCACCCCGGCAACAATCACGGGTTCTGGACCCATCGGTCTGGTGTCGAAGTCGGGAACCCTGACGTACCAAATGATGTTTGAACTGCGCGACATTGGTTTCTCCACCGCCATCGGTATCGGCGGTGACCCGATCGTGGGAACCACCCACATCGATGCTCTCGAAGCGTTCCAAAATGACCCCGACACGAAAGCCATTGTGATGATCGGAGAAATTGGTGGCGACGCTGAAGAGCGGGCGGCTGATTTCATCAAGGCGCACGTGACGAAGCCTGTGGTCGGTTATGTGGCAGGTTTCACTGCTCCCGAAGGGAAAACAATGGGCCACGCTGGTGCCATTGTTTCGGGGTCTGCGGGAACTGCCCAGGCCAAGAAGGAAGCTCTCGAAGCTGCCGGTGTGAAGGTGGGCAAGACCCCCAGCGAGACGGCCACGTTGATGCGTGAGGTTATGGCTCAACTGGCCTAGCCGGGTCGCGGGGGTGGCTGGCGATAGGCTCAATGCGCCATGAATCCCCGCTTTGTCGCCCTTGCCACGGTGCTGGATGTCGCGGTCCTGGTGGGTCTCGGAGTGGGCCTATTTTTTGCGCCTCTGACCCTGGTGTGGGCTTTTGAGGACGGCTTTTCGACCGAATTATTGTCCTCCTGGGCGGTGGCGGTGCAGGGCTGGTTTCTCGGTCACGGTGTACCGCTCGCGGTGTCGCTTCCCCTAGAACTCTCGGAGTCTTTGGGCTTGGGGGTAAGTGGTCAGAGTTTTCGGGTCGATGTGGCCCTCCTGGGAATTGCCCTATTGACCCTGCTCTGGGGTTACCGGATCGGGGCTCGCGAGGGGACGAAGAAGCACCCGCTTCTCACCTGGTTTCTCGCCGTTGGGATGATGGTGGGGCTCAGCTTTCTGTTGGTGTTTTTCTTGCCCAAGGGAAGTGTGTCCATCGACCTGGTTGATGCGCTGGTAAGACCGGCGGTCTTCCTGTCTGGGGGGCTGGCTTTGGCGACGTGGGCTGGCCCTGACACCGCCGGAAGAGAACTTATTCGCGAGCGTTTCCCGCGGTGGCTTTCTGCGATTGTGAGAACCGGGTTTGCCGCCGGGATAGGTGCGCTACTGGCGATGGTGGGTGTCGCCGCCATTGTTGTGTCGATTCTGCTGGTGGTCTCTTTTGCCCCGGTTATTTCGCTCTATGAATCTTTGCAACCCGGCGCTTATGGGATTATTGCGCTGTCTATCGGGCAGCTTGCCCTCTTGCCCACGGTGGTGGTGTGGGTGTTCTCCTGGCTCGTGGGCCCTGGTTTCACGTTGGGTACGGGGGCTGTGGTCTCGCCTTTGGGAACCTCCACGGATGCGCTCCCGGCCCTACCGTTAGCGGGAATCCTTCCCGACCAAGCGCCAGCGGGAGCCTTGGCCGTGATCGCCGTGCCGATGGGGATTGCCTTTGCGATGGGCCTTCTGTCGCGATCACGGCTGATGGGTGCGAACCGCGGGGGTTTGTGGCGAGGCGAGGGCACCGCCTTTATTGAACAACCCGCCATCATGGCAGTTCTTGCCGCTGTTATTGCTGCGCTTGTCGCGTCTGCTGGGGCGCTCGTTCTGAGCGAACTGGCGCGAGGCGAGCTGGGCCCAGGGCGCTTTAGCGAGGTCGGGCCAGACCCGTGGAGTGTTGTGCTCTGGTGGGGCGCTCAAGTGTTTGTTGGTGTGGTCTTGGGTTTGCTCTCGGGTGGTCTCGCCGAGAAGCGAGTGTCCTCGCGTCGGTAGGCTGGGCACGTGTCCTCTCGCATCGTGGTCCTGATTTCAGGCTCTGGGACCAATGTGGAGGCACTTCTCACCTCGCTCCCTGAGTCCGGAATTCCCGCCCACGTGGTCGCGGTGGGAGCGGACCAGGAAGCGGACGGTTTGGTGCATGCTCGCACCCGGGGAATCGACACATTTGTGGTGCCGCTTTCCAGCGGTGAGGATCGGGACTCCTGGGGCGACACGCTCGGGGACACACTGGAGGGATATCAGCCAGACCTCATCGTGCTGAGCGGTTTCATGAAACTGTTGCCGCCGTCACTGGTCTCCAGGTTTAGTCCGCACATCATTAACACGCACCCCTCTTACCTCCCGGAGTTCCCGGGGGCTCACGCGGTTCGCGACGCTGTGGCCGCCGGGGCAACGCAGACCGGCGCCTCGGTGATCGTGGTCGATGACGGCGTAGATACTGGCGAGATTCTTGCGCAACAAAGGGTCCCGATCCACTCTGATGACAGCGAAGAATCCCTTCACGCTCGAATCAAAATCCTCGAGCGATCACTACTTCTTGACGTCCTCCGCACTCTGATTCCCAACAACGAAGGAACCCCATGACGAACTCTGAGCGCCTTATGCCCCAGCGCGCGCTTCTCTCGGTGAGCGACAAAACTGGCCTGATCGAGCTCGGGCAAAGCTTGCATGAGCGCGGGGTCGCGCTGGTGTCGACGGGGTCAACCGCCGCACAGCTTCGCGACGCCGGGATTCCGGTTTCTGATGTCAGCGAGGTAACCGGTTTTGCCGAAGCTTTGGACGGTCGAGTAAAAACACTGCACCCTTCAATCCACGGCGGGATATTGGCGGACCTTCGCAAACCCGACCACCGTAGCGCTCTGGAAGACCTTGATATTGAGCCTTTCGGCCTGGTGGTCGTGAATCTCTATCCCTTTGTCCAAACGGTGGCCTCCGGCGCCCAGGGTGAAGACGTCATCGAGCAAATCGATATTGGCGGGCCTGCGATGGTGCGAGCGGCCGCAAAAAATCACGCCAATGTCGCGATAGTTGTCGACCCCTCGGGTTACGACGGTCTGCTGGCGGAGCTTCGCGCAGGAGGAACGACCGAAGAGTTCCGGCGTCAGTTAGCGGGTGACGCTTTCGCTCACACCGCTCGCTATGACTCGGCTGTCTCTGATTGGTTTGCCTCAGGGTCACGCAAGAGTTTTCACGCCGACCGTGTGGGAGAACTGCGCTATGGCGAGAACTCCCACCAAAGTGCTGCGGTCTATGCCACGCCGAACAGTGTTGGCCTCGCGGTCGCCGAGGTGCTTCAGGGCAAAGAAATGTCGTATAACAACTACCTTGATGCTGAGGCCGCCGTGCGAGCGGCCTTTGACCACGAGGCGCCCACGGTGGCGATCATCAAGCACCAAAACCCTTGTGGAATCGCGAGCGATGCGAACCTTGCGACCGCTCACCGCCTCGCCCATGAGTGCGATGCGGTCTCAGCGTTTGGTGGGGTAATCGCCACTAACCGACTGATGGATGGACAGACAGCGCGCTCGATTGCCGAGATCTTCACCGAGGTTGTTGTTGCTCCAGGCTTCGACGAGGAAGCCCTGACTGTGTTTGCCGAAAAGAAGAACCTGCGGGTGGCGCGACTTCCCGAAGGGTTCACCCCTCCGTCAACGGAATGGCGGCATATCTCCGGCGGTGTTCTCGTCCAAGACACCGACCAGCACTTTGCTGGATCCGGTGAGTGGACGCAAGTATGCGGCCCCGAAATGGACGGGGACACCCTGAGGTCGCTCGACTTTGCCTGGCGGGCGGTTCGTGCGGTCAAATCCAACGCCATTCTGCTTGCCCAGGGATCGGCGAGTGTGGGGATCGGTATGGGTCAGGTGAATCGGGTGGATTCGGCCCGTTTGGCCGTGGAGCGCGCCGGTGAGCGTGCCTCGGGTTCGGTGGCGGCCTCCGATGCGTTCTTCCCGTTCCCCGATGGCTTAGAAATCCTCGTCAAGGCCGGCGTTCGCGCCATTGTTCAGCCCGGCGGATCAGTGCGTGACGACGAGGTTACGGCCGCTGCGGAAGCGGCCGGCGTGGCGCTCTTCCACACGGGAGAGCGACACTTCTTCCACTAGAGGGTTAGCGTCCCTATTTGGTCGCCGTATTCGGTAATTCCGCTGTCGTGGAAGCCCAGTTTGTGGAAAAAGTCCCCGGGGCCCTTCTCATCAGGTGACCAGACGGCCGTGAGCTCGGTGAGGCCGTGGGTGCGAGCCTCGTCGCTGGCCGCGGCGATCGCAAAGCGCCCCACTCCCTGGCCTTGGGCGGAAGCGGCGACGCTCACTCGCCAGAGGACACTGCGCAGCTCTGGCTGGTCGTGCTGGGAATCGAAGTGGGCGCGGACAAACCCGACAACCTCAGTGTCAGCGATGATGACGCGACTCCAGGTGTTAGCGAGGTTTAGGGAGGATTCGTAGTGCCCATACGTCACCGGTGTTTCGAACGCTTCCTGTCCCGGGACAAGCTCGAGCGAGTTTGCTTGCTGGGCATTGGCCGCAGATAGCTCTTCGAGGCGGAGGTTATCCATGGCTCTACGGTAGCCGAACCCGGTAAACACAGAAATGTATCTTTATGTAAAGATACATCCGGTTTTTCCTCTAGACTTGGGCCGGTCCCACACAGGGACGCGGCGAAGGGACGAGCACGTGGAAAAGATCAAGGTAGACGGAGTCGTTGTCGAGCTCGATGGCGACGAGATGACACGGATTATTTGGCAGTTCATCAAAGAGCGCCTCATTCACCCCTACCTCGACATTGAGCTGGAGTATTACGACCTCGGCATGGAAAAGCGCGACGAGACCGACGACCAGATCACGATCGACGCGGCTCACGCCATCAAAAAGCACGGTGTGGGCGTCAAGTGCGCGACCATCACGCCCGATGAGGACCGCGTGGAAGAGTTTGGGCTCAAGAAAATGTGGCGCAGCCCCAACGGCACGATTCGCAACATCTTGGGTGGTGTGATCTTTCGCGAGCCGATCATCATTTCGAACATCCCCCGCCTGGTCCCCGGCTGGAACAAGCCGATCATTGTGGGGCGCCACGCGTTTGGTGACCAGTACCGCGCGACAGACTTCGTCTTTGATTCCCCCGGAACGCTGACACTCAGCTTCCAGCCGGAAGATGGCAGCGAGGCACAGAGCTTCGAAGTCTTCCAGGCACCTGGCCCCGGTGTCGCTATGGCGATGTATAACCTCGATGACTCCATCAGGGACTTCGCGCGCGCCTCGCTCAACTACGGTCTTTCGAGGAATTACCCTGTCTACCTCTCCACCAAGAACACCATCTTGAAGGCCTACGACGGCCGATTCAAGGACATCTTCCAAGAAGTGTTTGAAGCAGAGTTTGCGGACAAGTTCGAGGCTGCAGGCATCACCTACGAGCACCGCCTGATTGATGACATGGTCGCCTCGGCCATGAAGTGGGAGGGCGGCTACGTCTGGGCCACTAAGAACTATGACGGTGACGTCCAGTCCGACACGGTGGCGCAGGGCTTCGGTTCCTTGGGGCTGATGACCAGTGTGTTGACCACACCCGATGGGTCCGTCGTGGAAGCCGAAGCTGCCCACGGTACGGTGACGCGCCACTACCGCGAGCACCAGAAGGGCAACCCGACGTCCACCAACCCGATCGCGTCGATCTTCGCGTGGACACGAGGACTGATGCACCGAGGCAAGCTGGATAACAACCAGCAGTTGATTGATTTCGCGCAGACCCTCGAAGGCGTGGTTATCGCGACGGTGGAAGCGGGATCAATGACCAAAGACTTGGCGCTGCTCGTAGGCCCCGACCAGGCATGGCAAACCACCGAGGACTTCCTCGCCAGCATCGACGCGAACCTCAGCGCTCGCCTCGGCGACTAGCCCTTATACCCCTGGGGGTATATGCTGAAGGTGTCGTAATCGACACCACATCAAAGGAGACCCATCGTGTGTAGCCCAGCGCGTTGTAACCGCTGCAGCAAAGTCACCTGGACTGGCTGCGGAGAACACATTGACGAAGCGCTTTCTGGTGTTAAGCCAGAAGAGCTCTGCAAATGCGCCTAAGCATTTGAGGAAAGAGGCCCCAGATTCTTCTGGGGCTTCTTCACTTAAAGATGATGGTGCGCACACCGTCCAACACGATGCGGTGCTGAGAAAACCAGCGCACCGCTTGCGTGAGAGTGCGGGACTCTTCGTCTTGCCCGGTGGCCTTGAGCTCCTCGGGTGATTGCGAGTGATCCACACGAACAACGTTTTGTTCGATGATGGGGCCTTCGTCCAAGTCGCTTGTTACGAAGTGAGCCGTGGCACCAATCAGTTTGACGCCGCGCTCATGCGCTTGACGGTAAGGGTCTGCCCCTTTGAAACCCGGCAGGAACGAATGGTGAATATTGATGGCGCGGCCCTCAAGAGCAGCACAGACCTCGGGGCTCAGAATCTGCATGTAGCGGGCTAGCACGACCAGTTCGATGTCGTGGGTCTCCACCATCTCGAGGAGGTGCTTCTCAAAAGCTACTTTTTCTTCCGGCGAGGTCACCGTTTGAGACCAGAAGGGGGTGTCATAAAAGTCAGCAAGAGGCTTGAGTGTCTCGTGATTGGACATGATGAGCGGGATCTCAATGGCGAGGTGGCCGTCACGCTGCCGGACCAAGAGGTCGGTGAGGGTGTGTCCAGCACGCGAGGTCAAAATCAGCGTCCGTAACGGACGCCCCACCGTGTTGATATCGGAGTTCATGTCATAGCGCTCCACCACGGGCGCCAGGGCCTCCTCGAGAGCGTCTAGTGCCGCGGCGGTTTCGACCTGAAGGCGCATAAAGAACCGTCCAGTGTCGGCACTTGAGAACTGTTGGGATTCGGTGATGTTTCCCTGTGCTTGAACAATGGCAGCGCTGAGTGCGTAGACGATGCCTGCCTGGTCATCGCAGGAGATGGTCAAGATGAAGTGGTTGAGCGGCTCAGTCACCCCCACAGTTTAGGCTCCACGCCACGCCTCACCGAGACTTTGCAGGACAGGGTCGCTAAGCTTGGGGTACGCAACTGGCGCGGAGATGGATCACCATCGGGGAGCGTAAAGAACGTGTGCTGGCCGTGCGCCTGGGCCTAGTGGACAAACAATCACCATGTCTGCAAGGGAGAAAACCATGAACACCATGAGCCAGCGTCTCGCCGAAATTGACCCCGAGATCCAAGACGTCCTAGATAAAGAACTCGGTCGCCAGCGTGGCACTCTCGAGATGATTGCCAGTGAGAACTTTGTTCCCCACGCAATCCTCGAAGCACAGGGCAGCGTGCTCACCAACAAGTACGCCGAGGGGTACCCCGGAAAGCGCTACTACGGTGGATGCGAATTCGTCGATATCGCCGAAAACCTCGCCATCGAGCGCGCCAAGAAGCTTTTTGGTGCCGCCTACGCCAACGTGCAACCCCACTCCGGCGCCAGCGCCAGCGCAGCAGTTCTGCATGCTTTGGCCCAACCGGGTGACACAATTTTGGGCCTTGAGCTCGCTCACGGCGGTCACCTGACACACGGAATGAAGTTGAACTTCTCCGGCAAGGTCTACAACGCCACCTCGTATGGCGTGGACCCCGAGACATTCCTCATCGACATGAATGTGGTCCGTGAGAAGGCTCTTGAGCACAAACCCAAGGTGATCATTGCTGGCTGGTCGGCTTACCCTCGCCACAGCGACTTCCAGGCGTTCAGAGATATTGCCGATGAAGTGGGTGCCGCTCTCTGGGTCGACATGGCACACTTCGCCGGACTGGTCGCCGCTGGTTTGCATCCCTCGCCCGTTCCCTACGCCGATGTCGTGTCCACGACTGTTCACAAAACGCTCGGTGGCCCCCGTTCCGGTTTGATCCTCAGCAGGGATGAGGACCTGACAAAAAAGCTGAATTCTGCGGTGTTCCCGGGCCAGCAGGGTGGACCCCTCATGCACGTGATTGCGGCAAAAGCTGTGGCGTTCAAGCTCGCCATGGAGCCGGAATTCACCGAGCGTCAGGAGCGCACTGTCCAGGGAGCACGCGCTATCGCCGAGCGCTTGGTTGCCGAAGACTCGCGTGCCGCCGGTGTTGATGTGCTGACCGGTGGGACCGATGTCCACCTCACTCTGGTGGATTTGCGCAACTCGCCCCTGGATGGTCAGCAAGCCGAAGACCTCCTGCACACGGTGGGCATCACAGTGAACCGCAACGCGGTGCCGTTTGATCCACGGCCGCCGATGGTGACCTCCGGCGTTCGTATTGGGACGCCGGCACTAGCAACCAGAGGTTTCGGTGCTGAGCAGTTCACCGAGGTGGCCGACATCATTGCTCACACGATGATGCCCAGCCCCGATGTGCCGGCTCTCCAGGCTCGAGTCGCAGCCCTGACCGAGGCGTGGCCGCTCTACCCCGAACTGGGCTAAGCGCCGATGGCGGCGACAAAGCTTGATGGCACCGCCACGGCGGCGACCATCAAGGCGGAGCTTCGTACCCGAGTGGATGCACTGAGAGCTTCAGGGAACACGCCAGGCCTTGGCACTTTGTTGGTGGGTGATGACCCAGGATCCCAGTGGTACGTGGCGGGCAAACACCGCGATTGCGAAGAAGTGGGCATTGCGTCTTTTCGGACCGACCTTCCCGGAGACGCGAGTGCTGAGGAGGTGTTTGCGGCGATCGAGGCTTTCAACAACAACCCCGGTGTCACCGGCTACATTGTGCAGTTGCCTCTTCCGGGTCACCTAGACACCGATGCTCTTCTGGAAGCCATTGATCCCGATAAAGATGCCGATGGTCTCCACCCAATGAATCTTGGCCGACTGGTGAATAAGGTCGCCGGCGAGCTCGATTCGCCCCTTCCCTGCACACCCCACGGCATTGTCGAGCTAGTGGAGCGCCACGGCCTCGCCTGGGAGGGGCTCCACACTGTCGTGTTGGGTCGCGGGGTCACGGTGGGACGACCCCTGGGATTGCTTCTCACGCGCAAGGGCGTCGATTCCACGGTCACCTTGACGCACACCAAAACGAAAAACCTTGCGGAGCTTGTGTCCAGGGCGGACGTGGTCGTGGCCGCTGCCGGCGTGAGCCGGATGGTGACAGCCGACATGGTGAAACCCGGCGCCATTGTGTTGGATGTTGGTGTGAGCCGCGAGATCGTCGATGGCCGCTCGGTGGTGGTGGGAGATGTCGACGAGTCGGTGTGGGATGTTGCCGGTTATGTTTCCCCCAACCCCGGTGGGGTGGGACCGATGACCAGGGCGTTACTGTTGCGCAACGTGGTGGATACAGCAGAACGAAAGGGAGGCCTCTGATGGCAAAACTCTATTTCCGTTACGGAGCGATGAACTCGGGTAAGTCGACGGCACTGCTTCAAGCCGCCTACAACTACGAAGAGCGCGGGCAGAGGGTGCTCTTGGCGAAACCTGTGGTCGACACCAAGGGTGATCGGATGATTGTCTCCCGCCTCGGGGTGACCCGTGAAGTTGATGTGGTCATCACGCCGACGACAGACGTTGTCGACATGGTCGACAAAGAGGCGGCTCGAATTGCTGCCGCGGAAAACACCACGGTGTCGTGTCTCTTGGTGGACGAGTCCCAGTTTTTGTCACCCCGCCAGGTCGATGACCTCTTGATGGTGGCGCTTCGACGGGATATCCCCGTGCTGGCGTACGGAATTCGCACCGATTTTCAGACGGTGGCGTTTCCGGGTTCACGCCGGTTGCTGGAAATCGCGCACTCGTTGGAAGAGTTGAAGACCATCTGCCGGTGTGGTCGCAAAGCCATGTTCAATGGCAGGACTCTCAACGGAGATTTTGTTTTCGATGGGGCGCAGGTGGCGATCGATGGTGATCAGGTGACGTACGAGTCACTGTGCGGAGTGTGCTACCTCGACGAGAGCGGTGGCCGGCTCGCCAGTGGTTATGCACCACTCACCGGTGCGACGGAGGTCTTAGGGCCTGACCCCGACTTCAGTTAGGCCTCGGGCAAAAGCCCATTCCGAGTCGTGGTGACAGAGTCGGGGTGACAGGATTTGAACCTGCGACCTCGTCGTCCCGAACGACGCGCGCTACCAAGCTGCGCCACACCCCGCGATGTGCTGATGCCCTGTCGGGCAAGGCTCAAGCGTACCCGATATCGTCACCGACCAAAGTGACGAGAACTGCTTCTGGTGGGCAAAACAATCGAATTGGTGCATAAATGCTGGTGCCAAGACCTGCGGACACTTCGAGGTAGCTGGAGCGCCCAGCGTGACGCCAGGTGGTCAGACCCGAGGCTTGATCTAGCGGCAAGTCGCAGTTTGTTGTGAGAGCGTGGCCGCCGGGCAGACAGACCTGCCCTCCGTGGGTGTGGCCGGCAAAGATGGCCTCTGCGCCCTGAGTAACCAGCGCGTTCAGCACACGACGGTAGGGGGCATGGGTGACCCCGATGGGGGTGATCGAGTGGTGGGGCCTTTCGCTGCCCGCGTTCTCTTCCCGCAGAGTTTCGACCACAGTGGGCAGGCCAGAGAGGTCATCAAGCCCGTGGTGGGCATCGCCAACACCCACAAAATCCAGGAGTGAATCATTGATGCGCAGTCGAACCGCCGCATTATCGATATCGTGCCAACCCAGGACCTGCGTGTAGAGACGGGTCAGGCCGTCAAAATCGAGCGCTGTCCCTTCCCCGGATCCTGGACGCGACGGGCCCAAAAGATACCCCAGCGGGTTTTTCCATCGTGGTGCATGACGATCGTTGGAGCCGTGAGTGACTACCCCGGGGATACCCGCCAGGGGGAGCAGCGCTTCGGTCACCGCGGAGAGTCCCTGTGGATGCCCGAGAAAGTCTCCGGTGCCGATGACCAGGTCGGGTCGCGTGTCCGCGAGGGCTTTAATCCAGGAAATGGCCCCGGAATGCCACGGAGCCAGATGCAAGTCACTCAGATGCAGAATGCGAATCGGCTCGCTTCCTGCGTCCAAAATGGGCACGGTCTCGCGTCGCAGTTGGAAGCGCTCACGCTCGGCGAGGACACCCCAGGTCGCTGCCCCAAGGGCGGTGGCGCCCAACCCGGCGAGCGCTAAGGACGACCGGCGCACCGCTAGTCAACCTCGAGGGGTTCATCCGCTGACGCGGGAATCACCCCACACGCCACCTGCATTTGAAGCGCCACGTAGTCCCACGCTTGGGTGCCAGCACCCATGCTTTGCGAGAGTACGGTTCCGCTTCCCGGATCGGTGCTGACGCTGCCCTCACCGCAGGTGTACGCGCGCGCTCCGGTCATGTTCAGAGCATCCAGAGTGGCGTTTGCTTGCGCAACGGAGAGTCCTACGAGGTTGGGAACAATGATGTTGCCGAGGCTCTCGCCGCCGGGCCCGCTCCCTCCGGTGGTCACCCGAACCGTCATACCGCGGGCCAGGTAGGTTCCAGCAACCGGTTCAAACAGGGAAACTCGGCCAGCTTCCACACCAGCGGTGACTTCCAGTTTGAGTCCGAGGCTCTCGACCAACAGTGCCGCTTCGTCAAGCAGCATTCCGGTGATGTCGGGAAGCTCAATACCGCTGCCGCGCAGGAGACGATCGGGGGGTGTGGGGAACGAATCGCCACCGTACTGTTCGTTGGCATCCTGCATCACCACCCGCCAAATATCGTGGCGTAGCGAGGTTCCGTTGCGGTAGTTGCTCAGTCGGTAGTCACCCAGGATGTTGCCCACCCAGACCGCGGTGGCGACTTGCGTACTGGAGCCCACCATCCAGGTTTGAACTTGAGAGTCTGTGGTTCCGGTTTTCCCGATCACGGGTACATCGCCGCGGGGGTTCGATCGCGACCCTGTTCCCCCGGTGATCACCGAGCGCATAGGGGCCGCGGTTGCTGCGGCAACGTCCGGGGTGATTCCTTGCCGGCAGGTCGATTCTTGACCCTCAATCGTCGTCCCTTCGGCGGTGACAAATCGGTCGACCACGATGGGCTCACAGACGACTCCGGCGTTCGCGATGCCCGCAAACGAACCGGCCATCGTGAGCGGCGCTATTTCGTTGGTGCCCAGCACGGCTGAGGGGTTGGTTTGCAAAATACCGTCATCGGCGCGGTGGATGAGCAGCGATTCGGCCGCAGCGCGAATTTCACACTGGTCGAGTTGTTCCGCAATGGCGGCGTAGGAAGAGTTGATGGAGCGCACGGTGGATTCAAACACTGTGGCTGCCGGGATGATGAGATCGGCGGAGTTTCGAAACTCCCATATCCCCGCCCAGGGTCCTCCACCGTCGCCGCAGGTGTCCAGGAAGTTTGCTTGCTCCAGCTCCATGCGGGAAGCATCGACGACCTCGTTGAGCCCGTAGCCGCGCTGCAGCCAGGCGATCAGCGCAAAGATCTTGTAGGTCGAGCCCACTTGGAACCCACTCGAGCCACCATAATCACGATCGGTGTTGAAGTTCACCGCGGTGGTGGTGATTCCCCCGCCGTCCTCGGAATCATCAAAGATTTTGTTTTGAGCCATGGTGAGGACCCGTCCGGTGCCCACCTCCACACTGGTGCTGGCACTGCCGAGTTGGAAACGCTCCTCATCGTTGGGAACAAGCTCCCAGATCCGGTCCTGAGCGGTGGTCTGCAAAGACATATTCAGCGTGGTGTAAACATCGAGGCCACCCTTGCGCCAGCGCTCGTTGCGCTCCTGCGCAGTGGCACCGAGGCTTTCGAAGTTGTCCACGTTCTTGATGACGTAGTCGCAGAAAAAGCGCGCGTAGGTGTCCGCCGCTAAACAGCCAGCCGTGGGCGCAGATAGGCGAACAAAGTTTTCATCAACGGGGGTGTTGACCGCTTCGGTGTATTCCGCCTCCGTCAGGTAATCCTCGGCAAACATCGCCGCGAGAATAATGTCTCGCCGCTCCTGATTGGCGGCAAAGTTATCGGGGTTGGCGAGATTCCTGGTCGAGGGGAACTGCACGATCGCCATCAGGCTTGCTGCCTCCGCCGGGTTGAGTTCTTTGGCGGTCTTGCCGAAGTATTTCTGTGCGGCAGCCTGCACACCATAGGTGTTCCCGCCGAAGCCGGTGATGTTGAGGTACGCCTCCAAGATTTGGTCTTTCGTATACGCCTTTTCCAGACCAATCGCGAGCTTCATCTCGTTGAGCTTGCGCTCAAAGCTGGTTTCAATGGCGGTTGCATACGCCTGTTGGCGCTCTTCTTCTGTGGGGAGATACTGCGACCGCTGAATGTAGGTGTTTTTCACCAGTTGCATGGACAGAGTCGAGGCACCGCTTTCGATTCCGCCGGAGAACACGTTGCCCAGTGCTGCGCGAACGACTGAGTTCACGTCCACCCCGGTGTGGTCGTAAAAACGCCGGTCTTCCCCAGCGACCGCCGCATTGGGCAGGTGTGGTGACATTTCCGAAAGCCTGACTTCTTCGCGGTCCTGCCAGTACACCTCGGCAAAGGGAACGTAACCCTCGGACGGGTCTGAGGAAACTGTTGCCCAGAGGGTGTTCTTTTGTGCTTGCTCCCCCAGCTCAATAAACTCGGGCAGAGCATCAAAAACACCGATGGCGCTGTTTGCTCCCACACTGGTCACGGCCAAAGCCGGCGAAATCATCGCCGTGACCATCACTCCCGCGAGAGCACCGAAACCCGTTATCGTGGCGAGTGCCTGGAGGATTCCTTTGGGTCGCGGGTCGGATGATGCCATACCCTCCAGAGTAGGGGATGACCCCTAAATTTCACGGAAAAGAGGCACCACCATGACGCGCTGGGAATATTTCACCACCCCGCTGATCATTCACAACACCACCGCCATATTGAACAACTGGGGCGAGCAGGGTTGGGAACTGGTCCAGGTGGTCACGGGACCCGAAGGCGGACTTGTCGCCTACTTCAAACGTCCTAAGGAGGATGCATAAATGGGTCACATCGACGCGCGTCTGAGTGAACTGGGTATTACCCTTCCCGCGGTAGCAAAACCGGTGGCGTCGTACGTCCCGGCGATGACCACCGGGAACCTGCTCTATACCGCGGGTCAGCTGCCCTTTGTTGATGGCAAGCTCGCGAATACGGGAAAAGTCGGCGCGGAGGTGTCGGCGACGGAGGCAGCAGATCTCGCCCGTTTGTGCACCTTGAATGCGTTGGCCGCGGCGAAAGGTGAGCTGGGGTCGCTCGATCGGGTCACGCGGATCGTGAAAGTCAACGGCTTTGTCGCCTCAACACCAGACTTCATCGGCCAACCCCAGGTGCTCAACGGGGCCTCCGAGGTTCTCGGTGAGATCTTTGGTGACCGCGGTGCCCACGCGCGTGCAGCGGTGGGGGTAGCGGTGTTGCCGCTCGATTCGCCCGTGGAGGTCGAACTGATCCTGGAGTTTGGCTCCTAGTCGTTGACCGACGTATTAATCGTCCGAATGACGGACGTATCCGTCAGCGTCGTGGTGTCGCCGACTTCACGACCTTCGGCAATATCGCGCAATAGGCGACGCATGATCTTGCCGGAGCGCGTCTTCGGCAGCTCCTGAACAATGAACACCGTACGCGGTTTCGCAATCGGGCCGATTTGTTCTCCCACCCAGGTGCGCAACTGCTTCTCGAGTTCTTCGTCGCTTTCGGAACCCACGTAACGCGACTTCAGGATCACGAAGGCCACCACAGCCTGACCGGTGGTGTCATCGCTGGCACCGACGACGGCGGCTTCGGCCGTCATCGGGTGGGCAACGAGGGCGGACTCAATCTCCATGGTGGACAGGCGGTGGCCGGAGACATTCATCACATCGTCCACGCGGCCCAGCAGCCACACATCGTTATCGGCATCGAGGTGGGCGCCATCGCCCGCGAAGTAGATGTTCTCAAATGCGGACCAGTAGGTTTCCTTGAACCGCTCCGGGTCACCCCAGATGCCGCGCAACATGGACGGCCACGGTTCGGTGACAACCAGGAGGCCGCCGGCCTCCGGTCCGACGTGGGCACCGGAATCGTCCACAACATCAATGCTGATTCCGGGAATCGGGACTTGGGCGCTGCCGGGTTTCGTCGCGGTGATCCCGGGCAGAGCGCTGATCATGATGGCCCCGGTTTCGGTTTGCCACCAGGTGTCGACGATGGGGGCGACGCCGCCCCCAATGACCTCTCGGTACCACATCCACGCTTCGGGGTTGATGGGTTCCCCCACCGAACCCAGCAGGCGAAGAGAAGAGAGGTCAAACTTTTGTGGAATCTCTCGACCCAGTTTCATGAACGTTCGAATAGCGGTGGGGGCGGTGTAGAAAATACTGACGCCATACTTCTCGATGATTTCCCACCAACGCCCCGGGTGAGGGGTGTCCGGCGTTCCCTCATAAATGACTTGCGTAGCCCCATTAGCGAGCGGCCCGTAGACGACATAGCTGTGGCCGGTAATCCATCCGATGTCTGCTGTGCACCAGTAAACATCGCTGTCGGCGTGCAGATCGAAGACGTTCTTGTGGGTGAAGGCTGCCTGCGTGAGGTAACCCCCGGAAGTGTGCAAAATTCCCTTGGGCTTGCCGGTGGTTCCCGACGTGTACAGGATGAACAGAGGGTTCTCAGACTCGAAGGCTTCTGCGGTGTGCTCGTCCGAGGCGGAGCCCATCTGCTCGTGCCACCAGATGTCGCGACCCTCGGTCCATTCGACGTCATTGCCGCCTCGCTGGACGACGAGGACGTTGCTAACAGTGGTCGCACCATCCGCGATGGCGTGGTCCACTGCGGTCTTCAGCGGGAACACCGCACCCTTGCGGTGTCCGCCATCGGCGGTAATCACCATGGTCGCCTGTGCGTCATCGATTCGAGCGCGCAGGCTCTCGGCGCTGAAGCCACCAAAAACGACCGAGTGGATCGCGCCCAACCGCGCCACCGCCAACATGGCAACGACGGCTTCGGGGATTAACGGCAAGTAGATAATGACCCGGTCGCCGGCCGTAACTCCCAGCGTGGACAACACGTTCGCGGCCTTTTTCACCTCGGTAGTCAATTCCGCGTAGGTGATACTGCGATGATCACCGGGTTCACCCTCGAAGTGGAGGGCGACGCGGTCACCGCGACCCTCTTCTACGTGGCGGTCAAGACAGTTGTACGCCACATTGAGTTGACCATCACCAAACCATCGTGCGACCGGCGCACCGGAGAAATCCAGCGTTTGGGTGAACGGGGTGTGCCAGTGCAGTAGCTCACGCGACTGGTCGGCCCAGAAACCCAAGCGGTCACTCTGGGCTCGCTCGTAGATGTCAGCAGGGGCCACCGCATTGTCGACGAAGTCCCCCGGGGGAGGAAACCGGCGTTCTTCGTGGAGGAGAGAATCAATATTGGTGGGCTCGGACACTGTCATCCTTCGAAACGGTGAAAGCGGCAACGCTTTCGGGTCTTCTTTGACCTGACGAGTGTAGAACACGCGGTCACTGACCCTCCACCCACGTTCTCCACAGGCTGCCTGGCGCGCCACTGGGCGGGAGTGAAAATCTGAAACGCTGGCGCTTATGACCTCCCTGCCCCTCTGGCTCACACCCCCGCATATCGGCTCGGGTGTGCCGCCGGCTATCCGGTCGGCACTGGGACCGCTGGCAGGAACGGTCGATGATCCGCGCGTTACTGACGTGTTTGTTACCAGCTCCGGTGACGTGTTTGCCGATACCGGCGAAGGTGCCTACGTCGTGCCAGGGCTGGCGCTGGCGCCTTCTGAGGCGCGGGATCTCGCGCGACACCTCATCGAACAGGGAGGGCGTCATGTCGATGAAGCCACCCCGCTGGTGGACGTGCATCTTGGTGGCGGTTTGCGAGTGCACGTGGCGCTGTGGCCGATTGCTCGCGCGGGGGCGGAAATCTCGGTCCGTATTCATCGCCATCACAAGCCGCAGCTCGAGCGGTTATCGCTCGAGCACGCCGATGTGGTGACGCCGGTGTTGGTTGACGCGGTCGAGGGCAAAAAGACCCTGCTGATTACCGGTGCGACAGGGTCGGGCAAAACAACCCTGTTGGGCGCCCTCATGGCTTTTGCCCCACCCACCGAGAGGTTGGTGGTGCTCGAGGATGTGAGTGAACTCTCGATCGACCATCCCCATGTGGTGAGCCTGGAATGTCGCCAACCCAACATCGAGGGTGCGGGAGAGGTGACGCTGGCTCGCCTGGTGCGAGAAGCGTTGCGTATGAGACCCGATCGATTGATCGTCGGCGAGTGTCGCGGGGCTGAATGGGCCGACCTGCTCCGGGCGTTTATGACCGGACATCAGGGTGGCGCCACCACGCTGCACGCGACATCGCTGGCTGATGTCCCGATGCGCATCGATTCGCTGGCCTCTCTGGCGAACCTCACCTCGCAGCAGACGGCCCTCCACACGGCTTCCGCCATTGACCTCGTCATTCATGTCGATTCGCTGACCAGCGGTGTCAGGCGTCTGAGCTTTGGCGTCCCTTTTGTGACGAAGGAAGGAGCGCTCCGTGTTCTTCCTGTGGAAGAAATGGCGAGCCAGGCGGGCGTCTCCTCCGGATAACCCGACAGAGACACTGCGTTACCTGGCCGCCTTTGTGGCAGCAGGAATTTCTCCCCGAACCTCGTGGCAGGAACTGCCGCTTCCGGATGCGCCGGGGGGTCCACTGGCCAGCATCCAGGAATCACTGGCATCAGGTGTCCCACTGGAGCAGGCCATCAGCACGGCGACGAAAGAGGCGGACCCGTTATGGCGAATGCTCGGTGCAACTTGGAGTCTTGCCCGAGAGGTGGGCGCACCTCTCGCGCCGACCCTCGAGGCGCTCAGTTCGTCGATGGCCGAGCGCGATCACACAGAGCGAGAAATTGCCGCCACCATGGCGGGCCCCCTGTGGACGATGCGATTAGTGATGGTTTTGCCTCTGTTGGCTCTTGGTGGTGCAACGCTCACCGGCACACCAGCACTCTCGATTTTGTTGGGAACACCCGTGGGGATGCTCGCCGCTGCGGTGGCGTCGTGTCTGATGGCCGGTGCTGCATGGTGGATGCGCATTTTGCGCCGGGATGCGCTCGCTCCGCCACCCGAGCACGAACTCGCGCTGGAGTTGTTTGCTCTAGCCACGTCCGGGGGTGCTTTGCCCGAACAGGCCTGGCGCCGGGTTCAACGCGTTCGCGAAGACTACGGCCTGGGCGCAACCGAAGGAGGGGAGGGTCAAGCACTGACCGAGCTCTCTCGACGCGTGGGTGTTCCCGTCAGTGGACTGGCGAGGCAGCGCGCTCGCATGGTGCGCGAGCGCTGGCGCACCGATGCACTCGCGGGGATTAACGCTCTCGGGGTCAAAGTGGTGATTCCCCTGGGGTTACTCGTCCTACCGGCGTTTGTGTTGGTGGCCATTGTTCCTCTGGGGCTGGCTTTGTGGTCAGACAGCGTGCAGGTCGCGATGTCCACAGGAGTCATCGGTGGGCACGAGACACCGTTGTGAAGCCGGGGGTCAGCACCCACGTGCGGTCCTGCCAGGGTGTGCCGGTGGCCGCCTGGTCACCTAACGAAAGGACTCACTATGACCCCCACCCTGGAGAGCAGTAATGACGAAGGTGCTGCAACAGCGGAGTACGCCATTGCCACGATGGCGGCCGTTGGTTTTGCGGGATTGCTGGTGGTGATTATGCGCAGTGATGAGGTTCGCACCATCTTGTTAGACCTGGTCCGAAGTGCCCTCACCTTTGCGGGCTGAGCGCGGATCCATCACCGCCGAAACGGTGATGGTGCTGCCAACGCTGGTGGTTGTTGGTGCCGCACTCCTCCTGGGCGGCCAAGCAAGCCTGGAGAGCTACCGGCTTCACCAAGAAGCTCACAGTGCAGCGCGAGTGGCCTCGCTCGGGGGCGAGGCCACCGCGGCATCAGAAGGGGAGTGGCTATGTGTGACCCGAGTAACAACGCTCGAGCGCGGTGTGTGGCAGTGGCGGCCCCTGACTTTGAGTGCAGAAGCCTGCGCGCTGAACCCCGGTGGCGACGACGACTCGTGAGCGCGGAAGCGCCAGTGTGTGGATGGTGGGCATTGTTGTGGTGCTTGTGGCGATGGTCGGGGCGATAGGAGTGGTGGGGCAGGCGATGACCGTTGATGCGCGCTTGCAAGCAAGTGTGGATCGTGCAGCGCTTGCCGGGGCGGATGTTCTGGTCGGGGTGGTGGCCGGCGCGCCGTGTGAGCACGCCACAGAATTACTGATTCATGAGGGCTTTGAGGTGCTCTCGTGTTCGCTGGATTCGCGCTCTGTGCGCGTGGAGGCAGCTGCTTCTTACGCCGGGTTTGACTGGAGTCGACGCGCCCGGGCTGGGGTGAGAGAAAGTGGACACGAATAGTTTGTTGTGTATCGTGACCCTCGTTGAGAGTGTCACTCCAACAATCACGACGCCGCGGTGTGAGAGAAACCACCGGGTTCAACGCAGGGAGAAGTGTGGCCATCAGTAAGAAGCTTGTCATCGTCGAGTCACCGGCGAAGGCGAAAACCATCGGCAAGTATTTGGGCGATGGTTATGAGGTGATGGCTTCGGTCGGTCACGTGCGCGACCTTGCTCACCCTCGCGACCTGACACCCGAGCAAAAAAAGGGCCCGGCGGGTAAGTTCGGCATCGACCTGGATAACGACTTCGAACCTATTTATGTCACCACGGACCGCGGGAAGAAAACGGTCGCTGATCTGAAGAGGGCAGCAAAGACAGCGTCCGAAATTGTGCTGGCAACAGATGAGGACCGGGAGGGCGAAGCTATTGCCTGGCACTTACAGGAAGTGCTCAAGCCCAAGGTTCCGGTCACCCGCATGGTGTTCCACGAAATCACGCCGGAGAGCATTGCTCTGGCCACCAAGCAAACCAGGGAACTCGATGTGGCGCTGGTGGATGCCCAGGAGACCCGACGAATCCTGGATCGCCTCTACGGTTTTGAAGTGTCACCCGTGCTGTGGCGACGCGTCAGCGGCGCCAAGTCTGCCGGCCGGGTTCAATCTCCTGCGCTCAAGCTGATTGTGGATCGGGAACTCGAGCGGCGAGCCTTCGTATCGGGCACCTATGCGGACATTTCCGGTAAAGCATCGGCTGCTGATGACCAGCACTTCAGCGTTTCGTTAGCCAAACTGGATGGCTCTCGGGTTGCCAGCGGCAGGGACTTCTCCGACACCGGTGAACTGACATCGGGTGCGGTACTGCTCTCTGAAGCAGATGCCACAACATTGGCCACAGCATTGGAATCAGCCGAGGGCCTTGTCGTCACGAAGGTGGAACCCAAGCCGTACACGAGGCGACCGGCGGCACCGTTCACCACGTCAACACTCCAGCAGGAAGCCGGTCGCAAACTGCGCTTCTCGGCCCAGCAAACCATGAGCATCGCCCAAGGTTTGTACGAGAACGGTCACATTACCTATATGCGAACCGACTCGGTCTCTTTGTCTGCCCAGGCCATCAGCGCCGCACGAGCGGCAGCCACCGCTCTGTATGGCGCCTCCGCTGTTCCGGACCAGCCCCGCCTGTATAAAGGGAAGTCCAAGAATGCCCAGGAAGCCCACGAAGCCGTCCGCCCTGCGGGCGAAGCTTTCCCCACGCCCTCGGACCTGTCTTCGCAGCTGCGGTCCGATGAGCTCAAGCTCTATGACCTGATCTGGAAGCGGACTGTGGCGAGCCAAATGGTGGACGCCAAAGGAGAAACCGTCTCGGTGGCGCTAGAGGCAAACCCGATTCCCAGCGCCCAGGGTCTGAGCTTCACCGCTGCGGAATTTAGTGCTTCGGGCACGGTGTTGAGCCAAAAAGGTTTCCTCCAGGCTTACCAGGAGGGCAAAGACGACGAGGCACTCGAGGACCAGGCGGCGAGCGAAAAAGACGCCATCTTGCCTCCCCTCGAAGTTGGGCAGCGGACCGCCGTTATCGAGATGACCGCGAAATCGCACGTGACGCAGCCACCGGCTCGCTACACCGAAGCCAGCTTGGTGAAAGCTCTGGAAGAGCGCGGCATTGGGCGCCCTTCCACCTACGCCTCCATCATTTCCGTGATCATCGATCGGGGCTATGTGATCCGACGCGGAACCGCGCTGGTTCCCCAGTGGATTGCCTTTCCCGTTACCCGTTTGCTCGCCGAGCGTTTTTCCAACCTGGTGGATTATGACTTCACCGCGCAGCTGGAAGAAGATCTGGACCGGATCGCTCGGGGTGAAGTGAAGCGAGGCGAGTGGCTGAACAGTTTCTACTTCGGTCAGGGGGATAACCAAGGCCTCAAAGACGTGGCGATTGCGGCGACAGAAGAAATTGATGCGCGGGCGCTGAACACTTTGGAAATATCGCCGACCATCAACTTGAGGGTGGGCAAATACGGACCCTTCCTGGAGGTGACCGACACCGACACCGGTGAAGTTCGCAACGTTAACCTCCCGCCAGAAATGGCGCCCGATGAGCTGACCCCGGAGTCAGCCCAGGCGCTTGCCGACGCGCCACCCGTGGTGGATCGAGTTCTCGGTCAAGATCCCGACACCGGGTTGGACATCGTCGCGAAGAAGGGCCGCTTTGGCCCCTACGTCACCGAAGTATTTCCCGAGCCTGAGGTCGTGGAGGGCGAGACACCGAAAAAGAAGAAAGCAGCGCCCAAGCCGAAAACAGCGTCGATATTCCAATCGATGGATCTCGACACGATTGACTTGGCCACCGCTTTGCGCCTGCTTGCTCTCCCCCGTGAGGTGGGAGAGGATCCTGAATCGGGCGAGATGATTACTGCACAAAATGGTCGCTACGGCCCCTACCTCAAGAAGGGGACAGACACGCGGTCCATCGATAGCGAAGAGAAAATCTTCGAAATCGATGTTGAGGGTGCTCTGGCGCGCTTTGCCGAACCGAAGTATGCCGGGCGCCGTCAGGCCTCCGCGCTGAAGACGTTTGAGGAAGATCCCGTCAGCGGAAAGCCCATCCTCCTGAAGGATGGACGCTTCGGCCCTTATGTGACCGATGGTGAAATCAATGCGACGGTTCCTCGGGGCATGCCGCTGGATGATGTGAACTTCGAACAGGCGGTGCAATTGATTGCGGACCGTCGAGCCAAAGGCCCGGCCGTAAAGCGCAAACCCGCGGCGAAAAAGAAGCCTGCTGCCAAGAAAACGGCCGCCAAGAAAGCTCCCGCGAAGAAGACGGCGACAAAGAAAACCGTAACCAAGTCGGGGGCGAAGAAAGCTCCCACAAAGACGGGGCTTCCTAAAAGTGTGACCATCACGGACGAGGTTTAACGTGGCAGGTCTTTTCGTCACCTTCGAGGGGGGCGACGCGTCAGGTAAAACTACTCAGATTGGTTTGCTGGCGGACTGGCTGAAGAACCAGGGTCGGACGGTGCTGGTGACGCGCGAACCGGGCGGCAGCGACTTGGGAAACGAGCTGCGAGATATTGTTCTTCACCGCCGGGGGTTCATCGCGCCTCGAGCGGAAGCCCTGATTTATGCCGCAGATCGCGCCCATCACATCCACGAGGTAGTGCGCCCCGCTTTAGAGCGAGGGGAGGTGGTCCTGCAGGATCGCTACCTGGATTCCTCCGTCGCGTATCAGGGGGCTGGCCGGGTGCTCGACCCCAGCGAAGTGAAAGAAGTATCACTGTGGGCGACCGAAGGGTTGATGCCCGATGTGACGGTCTTACTGGATGTTCCCGCCGACATTGGTCTCACGCGCCAGGCGAGCGAAGAGCGAGCCTATGACCGTCTCGAGGCAGAGGCGCTCGAGTTCCACGAACGGGTTCGAGACAGCTACCTCGCTATCGCACAGGAGAACCCCGATCGGGTGGTGGTGATCGATGGCACGGCGGCGATCGACGAGGTCCATCGCGCTGTGCTCGAGAGGGTGTCACAGGCACTCGACTAACCTGAGACCATGACGCTGTGGGATGAGCTGGTGGGACAGCACAGCGCTGTTGCCCTGATGAAAGAGGCGGCAAAGCCTGATTCCCCGGCGATGACCCACGCTTGGCTGATTACGGGTCCCCCCGGGTCGGGCCGCTCCACTCTTGCCCACGCTTTTGCTGCTGAGTTGGTGGGGGCAGGTCAGGAAGAGCACCGCTGGAACCAAGTGGTAGCTGGTTCCAACCCCGATGTTTCTATTCTCGCGACCGATCGGGTCACCATCACGATTGATGAAGTCCGAGCGTTGGTGTCGTTTTCGTACTTTTCGCCCTCCCAGGCGCCTTACCGGGTGGTGGTGATTGAAGATGCCGACCGCATGACCGAGCGAACTTCCAACGTGTTGCTGAAAGCTCTGGAGGAACCACCACCCCAGACGGTCTGGATTTTGTGTGCACCTTCACCCGCTGATGTCCTCCCTACTATTCGCTCGCGGATGCGCAGCGTGACACTCGTTGTTCCGCAGCGCGATGAGGTGGCTCAGTTGATCACTCAGCGCGAGGGTGTCGAAGAAGATGTTGCGAGGCTTGCTGCGCAAGAAGCCCAAAGCCACATTGGCATGGCAACCCGCCTGGCAACGGACCCAGACGCGCGCTCCCGGAGAGACGCTTCCATCAGGGCGGTCCTTGGTGTCTCTTCTGTATCGGGTGCCGTGAAAACTGCGGCAGAGCTACTCGAGCTTGCCAAGCAGGACGCCGCAGCACTGGTCGACAGGTTAGATGCAAAAGAGAGGGAGTCTCTTTTGCATTCGCTCGGGATTGCCCCGGGTGGGGCCGTGCCCGCAGCGATGAGATCACACGTGAAATCTCTCGAAGACGATCAAAAACGCCGCGCAACCAGGAGTCTGCGGGATGCGGTCGACCGGGTACTCGTCGATGTGATGTCCCTGATGCGCGATGTGCTGATGGTCCAAGTCGAAGCTGGTGTTGAACCCATCAATGTCCAGCACGAGGGATTGGTGCTCGAACGCGCCCAGCAGACGAGTTCCGCGCTGACGATGTCAGCGTTAGATGCAATCGATGAAGCCAGAGCGCGTATGGCGCAAAACTCGCCGCCCCTCTTGGTACTAGAAGCGTTGCTCATCGAGTTGAGTGGGCGGGCCCACACCACTG
>Ga0209138_1000799_pt1 | contig 29002 bp, 25 predicted proteins | sample SaaInl3SG_22_DNA_FD_184645 | JGI IMG/M metagenome (GOLD analysis project Ga0209138, IMG submission 184645) | Marine microbial communities from expanding oxygen minimum zones in the Saanich Inlet - ESP_153SG_22_DNA (SPAdes) (version 2) | ecosystem: Environmental > Aquatic > Marine > Intertidal...
GTAACTGGAGACGGTGCTTTTATTGGACTACCAAAGGTACACAATGGTGGAGAAGACGGAAATCCAGTAAATGATACAATCACATATATTATTGATTTTGTAGATACCAACACAGCAATTGTTGATATCGAAGCTGGTTCTGGTGTATGGTGGAGATATAAACTTGTAAAAAATTAAAAATCAGTTAATTTTTAAAATTAAAAATATGAAAACAATAAAATATTTATCAATACTTTTTCTTTCACTGCTTGTGGTTACAGCGTGTGAAGAGGATGAACATGATTTTGGACCAATTACATCACCAACCAATGTCCAAGTTAATACAGAAATTGCTGGTGCAGATGCCGCCAACATAAATGGAGATGGTACAGGATTTGTGACATTTGCAGCTACTGCAAATGGAGCTCTTGCATACCAATTTAATTTTGGCGATGGAAATTCAGAAACAAACTCTTCTGGAGTCATTACACATAGATATACACAAGTCGGTGTAAATTCATACACTGTTATTGTTAGCGCAGTTGGTACAGCAGGTGTCTTATCAAGTACAGCTTTTGACATTGATGTGTATAGTTCTTTTGAAGATTCAGAAGCAGAAACCTTCTTAGCTGGTGCTAGTGAGGGCGACAGCAAAACATGGGTTTGGGATGCAACTGCCACGTCTTACTTAGGATTAGGTCCAGTAGAGGATGATTATGGTCTTAATGGGGGTGGTAATCCATCATTTGATTATGCATGGCCTAACTGGTGGAATGACATAGGGCCAAACGACAGTGAAAAAGCCTGTATAACAGACAGTAATTTGTTTGTATTTACAAAAACAGCTAATGGTTTAACCTTTGAGCAAACTGCTGGGCCATCATTTGTTCCAGGTGCATATGCTAGTATAATTGGTGTTGATGGCGACACTTGCCACGATGAATCAGTAGCAACAACAATGTTTGGAGTAAAGAATGTTTCATTCTTTCCATCATCTTCTAAAGCTGCGCTTGAGGGTGAACTAGACGGAGAACCCTACCGTCAAACTGCCTTCAAACTTTCAGATGGCGGATTCATGGGCTGGTATGTTGGTGACGTTGAGTATGATATCATTTCAATTACAGCAAATACCTTACATGTACGTTGTATTCAAGAAGGAGGAGGCTTTGCATGGTATGCAAAGTATAAGACTCAATAAATTCTAATTTCTTATAAATGAGGCAGATGTTTTTATCTGCCTCATTATATATTTTATTCTTATGTTAAAAAAATTCACTTCTCTATTATTACTAACTGTTTTTAGTGTTTCTACGATCTTTGTTTCGTGTTCTTCTGGAGGAGACGGAGACGAGGGATCTATTAACAACAATAACAATAATAATCAACCTCCTTCCAATTTAGAGGCAAATGTTACCGTTCAAGGACAGAGCGAAGACGAGCCTTTTGGTGATGGTTCAGGCATTTTTTCAGTAACTGCTACAGCAACGGGTGCCATTAAATATGGTTTTAAAGTGGGGAACAGTGGATCGGAAACTCAAAATTCTACAGGCCAGTTTTCGTATACTCTAACGGATTTAGGGATTAATCAATTTCCACTATATGTATATGCTTACTCTGCTAGTAATGATAGAATTTCAACGATTGAAAATTTAAAAATTTTCGTTCTAGGTAATGGCGGATCTGGAAACAATGATGTTCTGGTTTGGTTTGATGAATTTGATGGTACTGGCGCAATAAATACTTCTAAATGGTCAACGGAAACCGGAGGTGGTGGATGGGGTAATCAAGAAGAACAAAATTATACTACAAGTACTACTAACGTTAAAAGAGAAGGAGGTATTCTTAAAATTAAAGCCATTAAAGAATCCAATGGGTCCTACACGTCTGCACGTATCAAAACTCAAGATAAATTTGAATTTAAATATGGTAGAATAGAAATTCGTGCAAAATTACCATCAGCACAAGGAACTTGGCCTGCGCTCTGGATGCTAGGTGCAAATTATCCCGATGTGGGTTGGCCTCAATGTGGAGAAATTGATATCATGGAACAGTTTCAAGACAAAAACAAAGTAAAATCTACATTACATTGGAAACTTCCAAACGGAGAACGTGGAGAATATGGTTTGGATACTACAAATCCAACCTCAAATGAATTTCATATTTACTCAATAGACTGGACACCAAATAGTATTACATCATATTTAGATGGAACACAGTTTTTTGTGATGAACACATCTGGTGTTGAACCTTATTTTCCATTTAATGAAAATTTCTTTTTTATCTTTAATGTAGCTATGGGTGGTACACTTGGCGGTGATATAGATCCAAACTTCACTGAGGACACAATGGAAGTAGACTACATTAGGGTGTATCAATAAGAATGACAAAAGCTAACTTCATATTTTTCACATTAATTTCTTTTTTTGTGCTTAATACTTGTGAATCAAAGACAAAGATTGAAAAGACAATTAATCAAAAGGTCAATGTATTATTAGCTCAAATGACTCTTGAAGAGAAGATTGGTCAAATGAATCAATATTCTAGTTTTTGGGATGTTACAGGACCTGCTCCAAAAGAAGGTTCAGCAGCCATACAATTTGAGCAGCTTAAAAAAGGCCTTGTTGGCTCTATGCTTAATGTTCATGGTGTTGAAAATGTATATAAATTACAACAAATAGCCGTAGAGGAAACACGACTAGGAATCCCATTAATTTTTGGATTTGATGTTATTCACGGCTATAAAACAATTACTCCAATTCCTCTAGCTGAAGCTGCAAGTTGGGATTTAAAGGCTATTGAAGAATCGGCAAAAAATGCGGCCTTAGAGGCTTCTGCAGCAGGAATCAATTGGACATTTGCACCAATGGTAGATGTTTCAAGAGATGCACGTTGGGGAAGAGTGATGGAAGGCGCTGGAGAAGACCCTTATTTAGGGTCTAAAATCGCATATGCAAGAGTCAAAGGATTTCAAGGGAACGATCTATCAAATCCATCAACAATTGCAGCTTGTGCAAAACACTTTGCTGGATATGGATTTACCGAATCAGGAAAAGAATACAACTCTGTTGATGTAGGAACTCAAACCTTACACAATGTTATTATGCCTCCTTTTAAGGCTACTATTGATGCCGGTGTTCGTACTTTTATGAATTCATTTAGTCAACTTAACGGCGTTCCCGCTACAGGCAGTAAATTTCTACAGCGCGATATTCTAAAAGGAGATTGGAGTTTTGATGGATTTGTTGTTTCTGATTGGGGATCAATTGAAGAAATGGTAGAACATGGCTATGCTGAAGACACCAAATCAGCTGCTCAATTTGCTGTAGAAGCAGGATCTGACATGGATATGCAATCGCTAGCTTATGTTGAACATTTAGCTGATTTAGTAAAATCGGGCATTGTTGATGAGAAACTTATTGATGATGCTGCTCGAAGAATATTACGTGTAAAATTTGAGCTTGGTCTTTTTGACGACCCTTACAAATACTGTGATTCGTTACGAGAAAGTAAAATTATAGGCAACCAAAATCTTCATGACGCCAGTTTAGATATGGCCAAAAAGTCAATCGTACTTTTAAAAAATCAAAATCAAATACTACCCCTCAAAAAAGAAGGGCTAAATGTTGCATTGATTGGAGATCTTGCTAATGACAAAACAAGTCCGCTTGGCAATTGGATATTGGCGGCAGAGAAGAATTCTGCAGTTTCAGTTCTTGAAGGATTAAAATCTTATTCTGGGAACAAGGTTGAATTTTCTGTTGGCACAAAATTGAATATTGGAGCGTTAGAATTTGCAAAAGAATTAAAAATTAACACCACAGATAAAAGTGATTTTGATGCTGCTTTGAAACTTGCTAAAACATCTGATGTTGTTGTTATGGTTTTAGGAGAACATGGCCTTCAAAGTGGAGAAGGACGAAGCAGAACAAATATTGGACTTCCTGGATTACAACAAGAACTACTTGAAGCAGTTTATAACGTCAATAAAAATATTGTTCTTGTTTTAAATAATGGTAGACCTTTAGTTTTGAATTGGGCCAACGAACATATTCCAGCAATTGTTGAAGCTTGGCAATTGGGTTCGCAAAGTGGAAATGCAATCGCTCAAGTCCTGTATGGTGATTACAATCCAAGTGGGAAATTACCTATGACATTCCCAAAATCTGTAGGTCAAGTGCCAATTTATTACAATTATAAAAGTACTGGAAGGCCAACTTTACCATCTCCAGGAGAAGTCTTTTGGACGCATTATCAAGACGAAGAAAACACCCCTCTATATCCTTTTGGATATGGACTAAGTTATACCACTTTTGAATATAAAAATTTAAAAATTCAAAGTCAAACTGACACTTCTATTGAAGTTAGTGTAGAAGTAACTAACACCGGAAACTTCGAGGGAAAAGAGGTTGTTCAACTTTATGTAAAGGATCATTTTGCACGTCCTGCTCAAGCGGTTCGAAATTTAAAAGGTTTTGAATTGATTAATTTGAAACCAGGCGACACACATACAGTACAGTTTTTACTCAACAAAAAAGAGCTTGGTTTTTATGATAATAATGGAAGTTTAACATTACAGTCAGGTGAATTTTCTGTCTTTGTAGGAGGTGATTCTACGGCAGATTTAAGTATCAATTTTAGATTATGATGATTTTTAGAATTATTTTCATATTTGTATTTGCTTTTCTTCAGAAACCTGAAAACAATCCTGGTAAGCGTATTATTTTTAATGATGATTTTGAACAATCTTTTTTAGATTTAAAATACTGGAACTATGATTTGGGAAATGGTTGTCCTGAACTTTGTGGATGGGGTAACAAAGAATATCAGCACTACACAAAAGAGAATGTAATTGTTCGTGACGAGAAATTAGTTATTAGAGCAACAAAAGAAGCAGACCATTATTTATCTGGAAGAATTACAACAAAAGATAAGATTGAGTTCAAGTATGGGACTGTAGAGGTCAAAGCAAAACTTCCAAAAGGCAAGGGGGTATGGCCAGCAATTTGGATGCTTGGGCACGATATTAACGATAATAATTGGCCAAATTGTGGCGAAATTGATATTATGGAATATGTTGGCAGAATGCCTGGGCAAATCCATACAACCCTTCATACAAAAGACAGTTATGGAATCTCTAAAAACACAAAAATTTCTTTACTTAATGGTATCGAAGAAGGGTTTCATACTTATAAAATGCAATGGGATGAAAATCAAATTCAATTTTTTGTAGATGATGAAAATGTATACACTTTTGCTCCTGAAGATAAATCCCCCGAAATATGGCCATTTAACAAGCCGTTCTATCTCATTATAAATTTAGCAATAGGAGGACATTTTGGCGGATTTGAAGTTGATGACTCCATTTTTCCACAAGAATTTATAATAGATTACATCAAAGTTTACAAAACACCTAGTCTTTAAGCAAAAGCTCTAGACTTTCTAAAATTTTTACAGTAGCACCTTTGTTGTTTTCAATGTAAGTTTTGTTCTTTTGACCACAATGGTTTCTAAAATCTTTATCAGTAATAAATTTATCTAGAGTTGTTTCAAGGGCTTTATAATCTCCAATACTGACAAGTCCACCTTGCTCTAACATTTCTTTTGCTTCAGGGAACTTCCCATAGTTTTTACCAATAATTATAGGAACTCCAAAAACCGCAGCTTCGAGTGTGTTGTGCAACCCACTAGAGCCCATGCCGCCACCAACATAAGCGATATCAGCATAATTATAAATCTTAGAGAGGATTCCAATGGTGTCAACAATAAAAACTTGTTTTTCTGAAAGGGATGCTTTTTGATAATTAGAAAATAAAACCGCTTTATACCCCAGAGCTTCCATCAATCTTTTTATTCCTTGTTTATTTATCGAATGTGGCGCAATTATAAATTTAGTTGATTTGTTAGCTTTTTGAATGTAAGGGATTAGTATGTTTTCATCTTCTGCCCAGGTGCTTCCAGCAACTACACACAACTTATTGTCTATAAAATCTTCTAGGTATGGGAGTGAGTTGTTTTGTGTCAATTGATTCGAAACACGATCAAAGCGGGTATCATTTGACTCAGTAACATCAAAATACCCTATTGATTTTAATAATTCTTTTGATTCACTATTTTGAGTAAAAATGTGGTCAAAACTGAAAAATAATTTTTGAAATGATTTGCCATAAAACCTAAAAAAATGTTGATGAGATCTCAACAACGCCGAGATTAAAACAACTTTTGAGGGGTGATTTTTTAGTGCTTTTAGGAAATTTGGCCACAAGTCATATTTTACAAAAACAACTAATTTTGGATTTACGATTTTCAAAAATATTTCAGCGTTTCTTTTAGTGTCCAAAGGCAAGTACACCACAATAGAAGTTAATTGGTTTTCTTTTCGAACTTCGTATCCAGAAGGCGAGAAAAATGAAAGCACAATTTTTGCTTTAGGATATTTAGATTTAAGTTTTTCAAATATAGGCAGCCCTTGTTCATATTCCCCTAGTGAAGCACAATGGAACCAAAAAACAGTATCTTCTTTTTGAATATTGTTTTGGAGAGTTTCAAAAGTCTTTTTGCGCCCATCGATCCCTTTTTTCAATTTCGTATTGAACCTTCCTGCAATAGGAAGTAAAAGCTTAACAAATGCAGTAATAAGATTATAGATGCCTAACAATATGTTGTATTTTAAAAACAAAAATACATTCTTTATCTTAATTTTAGCATTTGCCCAAGGCTATTTTTGTATTTTTGTAATGCACAAATTCAATACGTTTTCTGATAAAAAGTGATATGAAAAAAATTCAAATGGTCGACCTAAAAGGTCAATATGCCGCCATAAAAGATCAAGTTAATACCTCCATTCAAGAAGTAATTGATACAACTTCTTTTATCAACGGCCCTAAAGTCAAAGAATTTCAAAAAAACCTTGAAAATTATTTAGGCGTAAAACATGTGATTCCTTGCGCAAACGGAACAGATGCTTTGCAAATTGCTATGATGGGATTGGGTCTAAAACCTGGTGACGAGGTCATTACTGCAGATTTTACGTTTGCTGCCACCGTAGAAGTCATTGCTCTTTTAGGGCTCACACCTGTTCTTGTCGATGTTGATTCTGAACGTTTCAATATTGATGTAAACGCAATTGAAAAAGCAATAACGCCAAAAACAAAAGCCATTGTACCTGTACATTTGTTTGGGCAATGCGCCAATATGGACGCCATTTTAGCACTTGCAAAAAAACATAACTTGTATGTTATTGAAGACAACGCTCAAGCCATAGGAGCCACATATACGGCATCAAATGGGAAAAAGACCAAAGCGGGAACCATTGGAGATGTAGCATCTACTTCTTTTTTTCCTTCAAAAAACTTAGGTTGTTATGGAGATGGCGGTGCAATTTTCACCAACAACGATGATTTGGCTCACACCATTCGTGGAATTGTAAATCATGGAATGTACAAGCGGTATCACCATGATGTTGTAGGAGTGAATTCAAGATTAGACTCCATTCAAGCTGCAGTGTTAGACGCTAAGTTACCACATTTAGATAATTATAATAAAGCACGACAAAATACCGCTAGAAAATACAATGCAGCTTTCAAAAACCATCCAAACATAGAAACCCCAAAAGCTGGAAATGGGTGTGACACTATATGTGAAAGCTGCGATTGCCATGTTTTTCATCAATATACTTTAAAACTTAAAAATACAGATCGTGATGCTTTGGTTGCACATTTGAACTCCAAAGGGATACCTTGTGGTGTATATTATCCAATTCCTTTGCACAAGCAAAAAGCTTATGTAGATGAGCGGTACAATGACGCGGATTTTAAGGTTACAAATCAATTATCTAAAGAAGTGATCTCATTGCCAATGCATACAGAATTAGATAATAGTCAAATTGAATTTATTACGACTTCTGTTTTAGAGTTTTTATCTTAATTAATAATACCATGAAAAAGTTAATATTCTTATATTTTTTCTTTCAAATTTTTATGGGTTTTGCCCAAAATATCTATTTGCATTGCGGACAACTTATTGATGCCGAAAAGGGAGAAGTATTTACAGAAAAAACAATTGTAGTTTCAGGGAATAAAATTAAATCCATTGAAAATGGATATATAGCATCTGATGATCCAAATGATACCGTTGTTGATTTAAAATCAAAAACAGTAATGCCTGGGTTGATTGATATGCATGTACACCTAGAGAATGAATACAATCCGGCACGTTACATGGATCAATTTACAGCTAACGAATCAGATATTGCGTTCAAGTCTGTAAATTATGCAGAAATAACACTTTTGGCAGGATTTACTACGGTTAGAGATCTAGGCGGAACAGGTGTTAATATTGCGCTTAGAAATGCCATAAACAACAATACCATTGTAGGTCCAAGGATTTTCACTGCTGGAAAAGCCATTGCAACAACAGGTGGACACGCCGATCCTACCAATGGAAGAAAAAAACTTTTAATGGGCGATCCTGGTCCGGAACAAGGTGTGATAAACAGCCCAGATGAAGCAAGAAAAGCAGTGCGTCAAAGGTATAAAAATGGCGCCGATAATATAAAAATCACCGCAACAGGTGGCGTTTTGAGTGTGGCAAAAAATGGACAAAATCCACAATTCACTTTAGAAGAAGTTAAAGCCATATGCGAAACGGCTAAGGATTATGGAATGATTATAGCGGCTCACGCACATGGCGATGAAGGCATGCAACGTGCTGTTATTGGAGGCGTAACAACCATTGAACACGGTACAAAAATGAGTTACAAAACAATGGACCTCATGAAACAATATGGCACCTACTTTGTGCCAACAATTACCGCAGGAAAAGCAGTTGCAGAAAACGCAAAAATTGATGAATTTTATCCAGAAATTATAGTCCCAAAGGCATTAGAAATTGGACCAAAAATCCAAAGTACTTTTGCAATAGCCTACAAGCGCGGCGTAAATATTGCCTTTGGAACGGATGCTGGTGTATTTCCTCATGGGCAAAATGCTAAGGAGTTTGGCTATATGGTAGAGGTTGGTATGCCACCCATTGAAGCGATTCAATCGGCGACAATTACAAACGCTAAAGTATTGGGTCTTGCTGATGAGTTAGGCCAAATTAAACCTAATTTTATTGCGGATATTGTTGCTACGGATTCAAACCCATTAGAAGACATTTCTGTAATGGAGCGTATAAGTTTTGTAATGAAAGATGGCGTTATTTATAAAAACTAATCTAAGAAATTACATTTTCGCTTTTTCTTTTTTGTCGATATGAAGCAATGATTAACAAAGTCATCCCTGTTGTTACTGATAAATCAGCCACATTAAAAATTCCTGTTTGTACAAAACCAAAATCCATAAATAAAAAGTCAGTTACAGATCCATATACAAAGCGGTCATACAAATTGGCTATACCACCGCCTGCAACACAACTAAAACCTACGACAGAAAGACGATCTAGAGAGTGATTTGTAAGGAGATAATAGAGCACAACACCAAGGACGATTACAGGAAGAATCAAAAGAAAAACAAGTTTTATTGTTGGGTGAGAATCACTTCCAATTCCCAAAAAAGCTCCAGAGTTTTCCACATTCATCAGTTGCAATAATTCACCAACAATTTCAGTGCGTGAGCCTGGTAAAACTTCTGTTCTTACAATATGTTTTGAATATTGATCGAGACCAATATTTAGTAAAACCAAAAAGATGATGTATCCTACTCTTTTGTTCATGAATTCTAGCTTTATAGCGTTGCAGCACTAGTGTTGGCCTCTCTATTGATTTTTTTAACTAGACCTTGTAAGACTTTTCCAGGGCCTACTTCAGTAAAGTTTTGAGCACCGTCTTTTAACATTTGATCCACAGATTGAGTCCAACGTACAGGAGATGTCAATTGCGCCATCAAATTCTTTTTTATATGTAAAGTGTCTTGAACGGCACTTGCGGTTACATTTTGATAGATTGGACAGTTAGGGGTGTTGAATGTTGTATCTTCAATTGCCGCAGCCAATTGTTCTCTTGCAGGTTCCATTAGTGGAGAGTGAAATGCCCCTCCAACAGGCAAGACCAATGCCCGTCTAGCGCCTTTTTCTTTAAGTACTTCACAAGCTTTATGAATAGGGTCTATAGCGCCAGAAATCACTAATTGCCCAGGGCAGTTATAGTTTGCAGCTACAACAACGCCATCAATATTACTACAGACTGTTTCAACAACATCATTTTCCAAACCTAATACGGCGGCCATTGTACCTTCTGTGGATTCACAAGCTTTTTGCATCGCATCTGCACGCTGTGCAACAAGTTTCAAGCCTTGCTCAAAATTTAGTGTGTTGTTAGCAACCAAAGCTGAAAATTCACCCAAAGAATGTCCGGCGACCATATCAGGTTTAAAATTTACCCCCATACTTTTTGCTAAAATTACAGAATGTAAAAATATAGCGGGTTGTGTCACATTGGTTTGTTTCAAATCGTCTGGAGTTCCTTCAAACATGATTTTTGTAATTTCAAATCCAAGGATTGAATTTGCTTGTTCAAACATTGATTTTGCTACAGAAGATTGCTGATACATCTCTTGTCCCATTCCTGTAAATTGTGCGCCTTGACCTGGAAAAATATATGCGTTCATTTTAATTAATTTTTTTGTTTTGTATATGATATGAAACTAAAATCACAAGCGTGTTTGTCGTCTTTTTTGATGTGTTCTCTGCTAATTTCTTTCCATACTTTTAAATCAATTTCTGGAAAAAATGTATCTCCTTCAAAACTGGCATGCACTCGTGTAAGTTCAATTCTGTCGGCAATATTTAAAGCTTGTTTATAAATTTCACCACCACCAATAATATAGGGCTGAGGATCATTTTTTGAAATTTCAACAGCTTTTTCTAATGAATTAACCACTAAAACGCCTTCCGGAACTTCGTAATTTTTTTGTCGTGTGATGACTACATGAGTACGGTTTGGAAGCGGTTTTGGAAAACTTTCAAAAGTTTTTCGCCCCATAATAATATAGTGCTCAGAAGTTAAAGATTTAAAGCGTTTCAAATCTAAACTCAAATTCCATATTAAATCATTGTCTTTGCCAATCACTTGATTTTCTGAAACGGCCACAATGATGGTCACTATTTGATGTTTTGTTGTTTTCAATAGTATAAACTTAGTGCGCAAAAATAGCGTTTTCAGTTGAAATTATATAGCAACTTTTCCTTTGATATGTGGGTGTGGGTTGTAATCAACAAGAGTAAAGTCTTCAAAAGTGAAGTCGAAAATATTATCCACTTCGGTATTTAGAATCATTTTTGGTAAAGGTCGTGGTTCTCTAGAACGTTGCAATTCTAGTTGCTCAATATGATTATTATAAATATGGGCATCTCCAAAAGTATGTACAAATTCACCAGCTTGATAGCCACAAACTTGTGCCATCATCATGGTAAACAAGGCGTACGACGCTATATTAAAAGGAACCCCCAAAAATATGTCTGCACTACGTTGATACAATTGGCAAGACAGTTTTCCTTCATGTACATAAAATTGAAAAAAAGCATGGCAGGGCGGGAGGGCTGCTTTCCCTTCGGCAACATTGTCTGAAAATGATTTTGAGGTATCAGGTAATACAGAGGGGTTCCATGCAGAAACCAACATTCTTCTGCTATTTGGATTTGTTTTTAAGGTTTCAATAACAGATTGAATTTGGTCAATTTCGTCACTGTTCCAATTGCGCCATTGATGGCCATATACAGGGCCAAGATCTCCATTCTCATCTGCCCATTCGTTCCATATTCGAACGCCGTTATCTATTAAATATTTTGTGTTGGTATCTCCTTTAAGGAACCACAACAATTCGTGGATAATGGATTTTAGGTGGAGTTTTTTTGTAGTAACCATAGGAAAACCTTCACTCAGATCGAAGCGCATTTGATATCCAAAAACACTTTTTGTTCCGGTTCCTGTACGGTCTCCTTTTTCGTTTCCATGTTTTAAGACATGGTTTACTAGGTCAAGATATTGCTTCATATATAAATTGAATTATAATTAATAAAAATAATTAATGCAGTAATGAATGTAAAGCGACTAGGGGGAATTATTTTAAAAGTTATCAACGAAATTATTATCCAATAATAAGTCCTGCAATAGTTGCAGACAAAAGAGAAGCAATGGTTCCTCCAATTAGAGCTCTCATTCCTAATTCTGAGAGTGTTTTTCTTTGCCCTGGTGCTAGAGAACCAATCCCTCCAACTTGAATTCCGATGGAAGCAAAATTGGCAAAACCACATAGCATATAGGTCGCCATTACAATCGATTTTTCATATTTTAGGTGTACAAGCTCTAGCGGATTTTTCAAGTCTGCAAGTTGAATATAACCTACAAATTCACTAGCAGCAAGTTTTATTCCAAGCAATTGCCCCATAAGTGCAATATCTTCTTTTGCAATTCCAATGAGCCACATGAGTGGAGCAAAGGCATAGCCCAATATAAATTCCAATGAAAATTCTTGATAGGGAGTATTGGCTTTGACCCACTCATTTAATCCTCCTAAATCGCCTACCCATCCTAAAATACCATTAATCATAGCAATAAAGGCTAAGAAAACCAGTAGCATAGCGCCAATATTAAAAGCGAGCTTTAGCCCTTCTGTAGTTCCGTTTGCAATAGCATCAAGTATATTTGAGCCTACTTTTTCTTGAGAAACAGTAATATCATTTTTGATGTTTTCTGTTTGCGGGTATAAGATTTTTGAAATCACTATTGCGCCAGGTGCCGCCATTACAGAGGCGGTTAGTAAGTGCTTTGCGTAATATTGCCTAAGGTACTCATCTTCTCCTCCTAAAAACCCAATATACGCCGCTAAAACGCCTCCTGCTACCGTGGCCATTCCACCAATCATGACCAATAGGATTTCAGAACGATTCATTTTTTCTAAGTAAGCTTTAATCATGAGCGGAGCTTCTGTCTGTCCTAAAAATATATTTCCAGCAACACTCAAACTCTCTGCACCTGAAACTTTTAATAATTTTGTTAGAAACCATGCAAATATTTTTACCACTTTTTGAATGATTCCTAAATAAAATAACAGTGAGGTAAGAGCTGAGAAGAAGATAATAGTGGGGAGTATAGAAATAGCAAATGTATTGAGCGATGAATCAATTTTTCCTGTGCTGAATGCAGCAAAAAGAAATTCTGTTCCTTTTTGTGTAAATTCAAGAACGGCAAGGAAAAGTCCTCCAATTTTTTTAAAAATTTTCTGAACAAAATCTATTTTTAAAACTGCAACTGCAAGTATGAGTTGAGCTCCTAGTCCAAAACCTACAGTCCTCCAATTAATGGCTTTTCTGTTGGTGCTCACTAGAATTGAAATACCTAAGAGCACAAGCATTCCTAGGCTGCCTCTGAGCAAGCTATTTAGGCTAAAGCCTTGACTTTCAATTATTTGACTTGAAGAGTCTTGACCCAATGCTATTTGACTGATAAGCAAAACAAGCAAAAATATAATTTTTTTCATTGGTTTAATTCGTTAACGTTTTGAGATTTCGTCTCTTAGTTTTGCTGCTTTTTCATAATCTTCTTCTTCTACTGCTTTTTGAAGTAATTCTTCTAATTCGGATAATGATAAGTGTTTATTGTCAGATTCTGAATTTTGTTTTTTGATTGTTGATTCATTTGGCGCTTCTTCAAAAACAATTGCATTATCTTTGTTTTCTTCAACTTCGTCAGGATTGATTTTGAGAATAATTCCTGCTTTTTCAAGAATATTTTTATAAGTAAAAATAGGTGCAGAAAAGCGCAACGCAAGTGCTATAGCGTCGCTTGTACGAGCGTCAATTATTTTTTCTTTGCCTTCGCGTTCACATATTAGTGAAGCATAAAAAACACCATCTACAAGCTTATGAATGATGACTTGTTTGACAATAATATCGAAGCGATCAGAAAAGTTTTTAAATAAATCATGGGTTAGTGGTCTTGGAGGACGAATATCTTTTTCTAAAGCTATTGCAATGGATTGTGCTTCAAATGCCCCAATGACAATTGGTAACTTTCGTTTACCATCTACTTCATTGAGAATCAATGCATAAGCACCACTTTGTGTTTGACTATATGATATACCTTTTATGTTAAGACGAACTAGACTCATTATTTGTATGAACAAATAACAGTTTTAATTCCTAAAATACCAAACTTAAGTCTCTAAGTTTTAATAAATTCAATTAAAAACTAGTTATAAATCCTTGAGAATTATTTTGTTTAAGCATTTTGAGCTTTAAATTCTTTGAGTTTTTTTGTCAATTTAGGAATAACCTCAAAGGCATCTCCAACAATTCCATAATCGGCTGCCTTGAAAAATGGTGCCTCAGGATCTGTGTTGATAACTACTTTTATTTTGGAAGAATTTATTCCTGCCAAATGCTGTATTGCTCCAGAAATACCAATAGCAATGTATAGGTTACTCGCTACAGGTTTTCCTGTTTGTCCAACGTGTTCACTGTGAGGTCTCCATCCAAGATCAGAAACAGGTTTAGAGCATGCAGTTGCGGCGCCTAAAACTTCTGCAAGGTCTTCAATCATACTCCAATTTTCTGGACCTTTTAGTCCTCTACCTGCAGAGACTACTGTTTCAGCATCTGCAATTGTAACTTTATTTATGGCTTTATCTATATTTTCAACAGTAACTTCTGATGCTGTGATATTAGGTAAAAAAGACTCTGTTTGTGGAGAAACAGCATGTTCTACTAGTCCAAAAGCATTATTAGAAAGTCCAATAATTTTGACTTCAGTTGTTATTTCTGTTTCACAAAACGCTTTGTTGCTAAATACACTCCTTTTTAGTATAAATGGTTGTGTTTGTGTTGGAAGCTCAATTACATTTGGAACATATCCAGCATCTAGGCCTATAGAAAGCATTGGTGCAAGGTAGCGGCTATCTGCACTACTACTCAATACCACCACGCTTGCTTGTTCTTTTTGTGCTGCTTGTGTAATGATATCAGCATAAATTTTTGCATTAAATTTTTCAGAATAATCTACCGTTAATACTTTATCAACTCCGTAGGTTCCTAGTAAATCACTGTTTTCGGAAGAGAAAACAACTGCAACTAAACTTGTATTAAGAGTGTTGGCCAAAGCGCGCCCATAGGATGCAACTTCTAAAGCGGCTTTTTTAATAGTTCCATTATCAGATTCTATATATACGAGTACAGACATATGTTTTGTTTTAGATGACTTTTGCTTCGTTGTGCAAAAGATCAATAAGTTCATCAATATTATTGGCATCAACCATTTTGATAGCACCTTTTGGTGCGGGTTTTTCAAAATGAACAGATGCTGTGAATGTTTTATTTTCAGATGGTTCGAGTACGGTAAGTGGCTTTTTTCTTGCCATCATAATGCCTCGCATGTTGGGAATTTTTAGGTCGCTTTCTTCTACAAGACCTTTTTGTCCGCCAATAACAAGAGGTAAGGTGCAAGTAAGTGTTTCTTTTCCACCATCTATTTCTCGAACGGCGGTTGCTTTATCTCCCTCAATTTCTAGGGCGATACAATTGTTAACAAAGCTTGCTCCTAGCGCTGCTGCTATCATTCCAGGCACCATACCACCATTGTAGTCTATGGATTCTCGGCCAGCAATGATTAAATCATACCCACCCTCTTGTACCACTTTTGTAAGCTCTTTGGCTACAGCAAATCCATCTGTTGGGGGAGTGTTTACCCTAAAGGCCGCATCGGCACCAATAGCTAAAGCCTTCCTTAAGGTTGATTCTGTTTCCGGTCCTCCAACATTTACAACATCTACCGTTGCGTTTTGTTTTTCTTTAAACCACATGGCTCTTGTTAAACCAAACTCATCGTTAGGATTAATTACAAACTGAACACCGTTGGTGTCAAAAGTTGTATCATCGTTTGTGAAATTTATTTTTGAAGTCGTATCAGGGACGTGACTTATACACACTAATATTTTCATTGTTTGGGTATTTTAACGTTTCAATTAAATATTTTGAGCAAGGTACAAAAAAAGTTCATATTTCCTATGCATGCATAGGAAATTTTAAACAAATGATGTAATTATTATTACACATTATTGTTATTTTTGCACCATCAAAAATCAGCAAATGAAAACAATTCAATTTAGAGAAGCAATTTGTGAGGCCATGAGCGAAGAAATGCGCCGTGATGAAAGCATATACTTGATGGGTGAAGAAGTTGCAGAATACAATGGTGCTTACAAAGCTTCCAAAGGGATGCTAGACGAGTTTGGAGAGAAACGTGTGATAGATACACCTATAGCAGAGCTAGGTTTTGCAGGGATTGCCGTAGGATCAACAATGACAGGGAATAGACCTATCGTAGAGTTTATGACTTTTAATTTTTCCCTTGTTGGAATTGATCAAATTATAAACAATGCGGCTAAAATCAGGCAAATGTCTGGAGGGCAGTTCAAATGTCCAATTGTCTTTAGAGGGCCAACCGCATCTGCAGGGCAATTGGCTGCAACACACTCTCAGGCTTTTGAGAGTTGGTTTGCTAACTGTCCAGGACTTAAAGTTATTGTTCCATCCAATCCGTATGATGCAAAAGGACTTTTAAAAGCTGCTATTCGAGATGATGATCCAGTTATTTTTATGGAAAGTGAACAAATGTATGGCGATAAGGGTGAAGTGCCAGAGGGAGAATATATTTTGCCGATTGGTGTTGCAGAAATCAAGCGTACAGGTTCGGATGTAACGGTTGTTTCATTTGGTAAAATTATAAAAGAAGCATATAAAGCTGCAGACGAATTGGAAAAAGAGGGCATTTCGTGTGAAGTTATTGACTTAAGAACCGTACGCCCACTGGATATCAATTCAATTTTAGAATCTGTTAAAAAAACAAATAGACTTGTTATTTTGGAAGAAGCATGGCCATTTGGAAATGTTTCAACAGAAATTACATATCAAATCCAGCAAAAAGCTTTTGATTATTTAGATGCACCAATAATAAAAATTAATACAGCAGATACTCCAGCACCATATTCACCTGTTCTTTTAGAAGAGTGGTTGCCAAACAGAAACGATGTTGTAAAAGCTGTAAAAAAAGTATTATACAAATAAATAAAATCAGGTCATAGGTAAGAAAAAATAGTTTTTCTATTCTTATTCATTTCACTACATTTGTGGCCTTTAAAATCAATTAAATTTAAATTATGGAATCATTGATGATATATATGCCTATTGCAATGGCAGCTTTAGGTTTGCTCTATATGTGGGCCAAAAGAGTTTCAGTTTTGAAACAAGATGCTGGAGATGGAAAAATGAAAGAAATTTCTGATCATATTTATGTAGGGGCATTAGCCTTCTTAAAAGCAGAATATAAGCTACTTACATATTTTGTTATTGGAGCAAGTATTGTGCTAGCTGGTGTGGCTTCTGTTGTAGAAACAACAAGCTATCTCATTATATTAGCTTTTGTTATTGGCGCTGTTTTTTCTGCAGTTGCTGGAAATATTGGAATGCGTATAGCAACAAAAACCAATGTAAGAACAACACAAGCAGCAAAAACAAGTCTTCCTGAAGCATTAAAGATTTCTTTTGGCGGCGGAACAGTAATGGGACTTGGTGTTGCAGGATTAGCTGTTTTAGGTCTATCATCATTTTTTATTTTATTTTTCCATTTGTTTATGGGCGGTGTTTGGACTAACACAGTAGACATGACTATTGTTCTAGAAACACTTGCAGGATTTTCTCTTGGTGCAGAGTCTATTGCACTATTTGCTCGTGTAGGAGGTGGAATTTACACCAAAGCGGCCGATGTAGGTGCCGATTTGGTTGGAAAAGTTGAGGCTGGTATTCCAGAAGATGATCCTCGAAACCCTGCAACTATTGCAGACAACGTAGGAGACAACGTAGGAGATGTTGCTGGTATGGGTGCCGATCTTTTTGGGTCTTATGTGGCAACGGTTCTAGCGGCTATGGTTCTAGGAAACTATATCATTAAAGATATGGGTGGAAGTATTTCAGATGCTTTTGGTGGTATTGGACCTATTCTGTTGCCAATGGCAATTGCAGGTGTAGGAATCATCATATCTATTTTAGGAACACTTCTTGTAAAAATCAATTCTAATGATGCTAAAGAAGCACAAGTGCAAAAAGCATTAAATATTGGAAACTGGACATCTATTGTTTTGGTCGGTATTGCAAGTTTCGGTTTGGTTACTTGGATGCTTCCTGAAACGATGCAAATGGAATTTTATGGAGAAGGACTAAAAGACATTTCTGCTCTCCGTGTGTTTTATGCAACCTTAGTTGGGCTTGTTGTTGGTGGCGCAATTTCATCATTTACAGAATATTACACAGGGCTAGGCAAAAAACCAATATTAAATATTGTACAACAATCAAGTACTGGAGCAGCAACCAACATTATTGCAGGTCTTGCAACAGGGATGATTTCTACATTCTCTTCAGTATTGTTGTTTGCCATTGCCATTTGGGCTTCATACGCTTTTGCTGGATTTTACGGAGTTGCTATGGCAGCTTCTGCAATGATGGCTACAACAGCAATGCAATTGGCTATTGATGCTTTTGGACCCATTGCAGACAATGCAGGAGGTATTGCAGAGATGAGTGAACAAGAACCAATAGTTCGCGAACGTACAGATATTTTAGATTCTGTAGGAAATACAACAGCAGCAACAGGTAAAGGTTTTGCCATTGCCTCTGCGGCCCTTACAGCACTCGCCTTATTTGCGGCTTATGTCACATTTACAGAAATCAACGGCATTAATATATTTAAGGCACCTGTACTTGCAATGCTTTTTGTAGGAGGGATGGTTCCTGTAGTATTTTCAGCATTAGCAATTAGCTCTGTTGGAAAAGCAGCCATGGAAATGGTCGAAGAAGTACGTCGCCAATTCAAAGAGATTCCAGGAATTATGGAAGGTACTGGAAAACCAGAGTACGACAAATGTGTAGATATATCTACAAAGGCCTCTCTAAGACAAATGTTGTTGCCAGGGCTATTGACTATCGGCTTCCCTATTCTGATTGTACTTGTTGGATTATTAATATATCCAGACAACCACAAACTTGTAGCAGAAATGCTTGGAGGATATATGGCTGGCGTTACCGTTTCAGGTGTGCTTTGGGCAATTTTCCAAAACAACGCTGGTGGAGCTTGGGACAATGCTAAAAAATCTTTTGAAGCAGGCGTTGAAATCAATGGGGAAATGACCTATAAAGGCTCTGATGCTCACAAAGCAGCAGTTACTGGAGATACCGTTGGTGATCCATTCAAAGACACGTCTGGACCTTCAATGAATATTTTGATCAAACTGACTTGTCTTATTGGATTAGTTATTGCACCAATTTTAGGGGAACATTCTGAAGAAACAACAGCTATGAATCCTCAAGAAGTGGAGATCAATGTTTCTATTGATACGGATGATTCAGAATATGCTACAGCAAGCATTACTAGTGTTACAACTCAAAATGGTGTTGAAACCATTGTAAAAAAATCATACTACGGAACTGAAGACGAAGTTGAAAAACTCATAGAAGATAGAATAAAAGAAGTTAAGAAAAAATAAATTTCTTTATTCGCAAAAAAAACCACATTGAAAAGTTCAATGTGGTTTTTTTGTTTATAATGTATTTGAATTTTTAAAAAAGTCCGTTAATTTCAGCATCAATTTTGTTGATAATTCCACCAAGATCCTCTTTGTTTTCTACAAAGTCTAAATCATCAACATCAATAATAAGCAATCGTCCTTTGTTGTATCCATGAATCCAGGCTTCATAGCGTTCGTTGAGTCGGCTGAGATAATCAATACTTATAGAATTTTCATAATCCCTACCACGTTTATGGATTTGATTGACTAGATTTGGAATAGAACTTCGCAAGTAAATAAGCAAGTCTGGTGCTTCAACTAAGCTTTCCATTAAATTGAACAAAGAGCTGTAATTGTCAAAATCTCTATTGGTCATGAGCCCCATTGCATGTAAGTTTGGTGCAAAAATATTCGCGTCTTCATAAATGGTTCGGTCTTGAATAATGTCCTTACCACTTTTACGAATTTGCAAAACTTGACGAAATCTGCTGTTCAAAAAATAAACTTGAAGGTTAAAACTCCAACGTTCCATTTGGTTATAAAAATCGTCCAAATATGGATTATCAACAACATCTTCTAGCTGAGCTTCCCATTTGTAATGCTTTGCCAATAATTGTGTCAAAGTTGTTTTTCCAGCGCCAATGTTTCCTGCAATTGCAATGTGCATAATTTAATCTTTTATTAGTTGGTAATGGTTAAGAAATTCACCGTCATAAATATACAAGGTTTGATTCATTACAAAAAACTGTTTAATTATTTTTTTTGAAAGTTCTAAAACTCGAAATTCATTATCATTTGGAGACTTATAAAAGATTTCGTTACTCTTTTTGAATAGAAAAACACCATTCATAATTTTGAAGTCTTCAAACCCATCATGTTTGATTTTTTTTAGCAAGCTTCCTGTATAATTAAACTGATATAAATAAGATTCAGTCAATGCAAATATATTATTATAATCACTGGCCATGACTAATGCTCTATCCTCTAATGGGATGGTGCTGAGTTTTGTTTTACGCGTTTCATAATCAAACAGTTCAAGTTGCAACGTCAAAGCATTGAATAACCAAAACGTCGTATCACTGCCCAAGGCAATGTTGTTTAGCAATCGGTATGGAGTAATTATATTGAAATTGATTTCGAACAATTCTGCCAAGCGATTGTCTAATAAAACAACTGTATTTTGATCTTTGTGAAAAGCTACAATTTTTAAGGTATTAAATACCTGAACATAGTCAATCTTCCCTAATTGCAAATTGCTGTAGGATTGAATTTTATTTTTTTGCTTTTTGTAAAGTGTTTTATCTTTTATAAAATACAATACATCAAATTGATCTACTCCCACAAATTGTTCCCAATCTACTTTTGTTTTTTTAAAAAAACGAGCTTCTATAGACTGCTGAGATTGTGCTGTGTTGAACATTAGCAAGAGCAAAAACAAGTTTAAATTTTTCATTATTGGAAATGTACAAAAAAATAAAATTAATTTCTGTTACATTTTCAAAATTGAGTCGTCTAATAAGACGTAAAGATTTTTTTAAATCAAATTGATTTTGTCATGAATATATTATTTCGACTTGTAGTATTTCTTTTATGTTCTACGTTTTCATTGTTTGCTCAAGATTTTCAAGGAGTAGCGACATACAAAACTCAACGAAAGTTAGACCTTAAAATTGATAGTACACAAGTGGGCGGCGGCGAAATGCAAAAGCAAATTATGGATATGTTGAAAAAAGAATTCCAAAAAACCTTCATTCTTACATTCAACAAAAATACATCTATTTATAAAGAAGACGAAGCACTGGAACCACCAACGACAGGAAGTGGCATGCTTTTTATTTCTTCAAATGGTGGATCGGATGTTTTCTTTAAAGACATTAAAAATCAATCATTTACAAATCAAAAGGAAACTTTTGGAAAGCAATTTATAGTTAAAGACCGATTAAAGCCAATTCAGTGGGAATTACACAGCGACACTAAGAATATTGGTAATTACACCTGCTATAAAGCAACTTATACAAAAGAAATAGAAGAAATGTCAATGATGACATTTAGTAGTAGTGATGATGAGCAAAAAGAGGAAGAGCCTACAACTTCAACCGCAATGAAAACGATGACCGTTACGGCGTGGTATACACCACAAATTCCAGTGAGCAATGGTCCAGAAAGTTATCAAGGATTACCAGGTCTTATTTTGGAAGTCAATGATGGAGATTTGACGATTCTTTGTAGTAAAATCACAATCAATCCCAAAAAAGCAATTGAAATTTCTGAACCCAAAAAAGGGAAACAAGTTACACAAGAGGAGTACGACTCAATTATGCTGAAAAAGATGGAAGAGATGAACGAACAGTATAGGGGAAGAGGATCTGAAAAAGAAGGTATTGAGATTCGTATTGGCGGTTAATTCCTTTTGTGAATTATTTAACGCCACCAAATGAAACAAAATGTAAATTTGCATCACAATTAAAAAAAACCAAAATGACTTTTAAACACACCATTGTTTTTACACTATTAATATGTAGTACATTTATTTTTGCTCAAGATTTTCAAGGCAAGGCTTACTATATGTCCAAAACTAGTCCTGATATGGATAGTTGGGGTGGTCAACAAATGAGTGAAGCTCAAAAAAAACAAATAATGGATCGTATGCGGAGTATGTTTGAAAAAACCTATATTTTGACGTTTGACAAACAGTCTTCTATCTTTAAGGAGGAGGAAGTTTTGGAAGCGCCAGGGCAACGCGGTTTTGGAATGTGGGGCAATAGTTTTGCGGCAGGACCACAATACAAAAATGTGAAGTCACAACAATTTATACAAGATCAAGAGTTTTTTGGAAGACAATTTTTAATTACAGATTCATTACAAAAACTAGATTGGAAACTTGGGTCGGAAACGAAACAAATTGGGCAATATCTGTGTATGAAGGCAACAGCGACAAAAACAGTTGATGAATTTGATTGGAGAAGTATGCGAGGTAAAGGGCGTAAAAAAGAGGAAAACAAAGAAACAAAATCTGATTCTACGAAAACAACGCCTATTTCTGACGACATTGAAATTCCAAAAACAGTTGAAGTCACAGCATGGTATACACCTCAAATTCCTGTAAATCAAGGTCCAGGAGAATATTGGGGATTGCCAGGACTAATTCTTGAAGTTAACGCCGATCGCACCACAATATTGTGCAATAAAATCACCTTAAATCCTCAACAAAAAATAGAAATCAAAGCCCCTGAAAAAGGCAAAGTTATTTCTCGTTCCGATTATAATGCTACAGTTAAGAAAAAAATGGAGGAAATGCGAGAAATGTACCGTGGTCGTAGAAGTAGAAGCCGAAAATAATTACCACTTTTAATTTTAAAATTATAAATAATGAAACATTACTTAAGTGCGCTTTTGTTGTTCTTTTTTGGATTATCCTTCTCTCAAGTAAAATTGGAAGGATTTGTCAAAGATTCATTGGGCAACCCATTAGAACTAGCCAATGTTATTGCCATCAACAAAGCCACTAGCGCTTTGGATTCTTATGGCATCACAAACGACGAGGGAAAGTATCGATTAGATTTGAAAAAAAATACAACCTATTCTATTCAAGTCAGTTATATTGGCATGAAATCTTTGACACAAGCGCTTGAAACTGGCGAGTCGAATACTACTCAAAATTTCACATTGCAAGATGATAATGCTTTGGAGGAAGTTGAGCTTACTTACGAAATGCCTGTTACGATTAGCGGGGACACTTTAGTTTATAATGCAGACTCTTTTAACAAAGGAACAGAGCGGAAATTAGAAGATGTTTTGGAAAACTTGCCTGGTGTGGAAATCAATGACGATGGTCAAGTTGAGGTTGAAGGTAAAGTTGTCACAAAGCTTATGGTAGAAGGCAAAGACTTTTTTGATGGTGATTCAAAATTAGCCACAAAAAATATCCCATCAAATGCGGTAGATAAAGTTCAAGTTTTAAAGAACTATTCTGAAGTGAGTCAGCTTGGTGGAGTGACCAATAATCAAAATAATGTTGCTATAAACATAAAGTTGAAGGAGGGTAAAAAGAACTTTTGGTTTGGGAATGTAACGGCTGGCGCTGGTGATTCCGACAGCAAGACGCTCTATTTGGCACAGCCAAAATTATTTTATTACAGCCCAGATTATAGCATCAATTTTATTGGAGATTTAAACAATATTGGAGAAGTTGCTTTTAGCAGAAGAGATTATTTTAATTTCACAGGAGGATTTAAAAGACCAAGTTTAAGCAGTGGAACAAATATTAATTTGGGGAGTAATGATATTGGATTTTTAACCCTTCAAAACAACCGCGCAAAAGATATCAATACAAAATTTGCAGCCACTAACTTTAGTTGGTCTCCAAAGAAAACACTGGATTTGGGCGGATTTGCCATTTTTTCTAACAGTAAAAATGAACTACAGGAAAATAGAACCATTCAATATACCAATCCAGATTTGAATATTCCAGACGAAAGAACTGAAAGCAATACTGTTCAAGAAAATAACTTGGGAATGCTGAAATTATCAACGAAATATCAGCCCAATGCCAACAATCAAATGGAGTATGATATTTTTGGTCAAATGTCCAAAAGCGAACAAGACCAACGTTTTTTCTCATCTATTAACAACAATATCGATCAATTAGAAGAAACAACCCCTTACAATGTAAGTCAGAACTTGAATTATTATTACACTTTGAATGAGAATAATATTTTTGCCCTTGAAGCTCAACATGTCATTAAGGACGAAGATCCATTTTACAATGCCATTCTAGAGGATAAACTTAACTATGGTGGTACAGCTGCCAATTTGGGCTTAGATGATAATCAAAGCAATTATAATTTAGCTCAAGAAAAACGTGTTAAGTCCAACCAATTGGATGCCAAATTGGACTATTGGAATATTTTGAATAAAAAGAGTAATATCAATTTTACTCTTGGAACTATTTTAAGTCACCAAAAGTTTGATTCTAATATTTTTCAATTCTTAGATGACAATTCTCAGTTAGATACCACACCGACAATTAATGATGGACAGGATGTTAATGCTATTGATTATAATTTTTCTGATATTTATTTGGGGCTTCACTATCGCCTCAAAACAGGAATTTTCACAATTACACCAGGTGTTTCGGCACATTTGTACAATGTCAATAATACTCAGTTTGGTCAAAAAACAACGGATAATTTCTTTAGATTTTTACCAGATTTGAATGTCATTGTACAACTCAAAAAGAGTGAAACTCTAAACCTAACATACAGCATGCAAACGCAGTTTACAGATGTTTCAAATTTTGCTAGTGGATTGGTATTAAATAATTACAATGCGTTGTTTTCTGGAAATCCTGCCCTGGAAAATGCATTGTCTCACAATATAAATTTATTTTATTACAGCTTTAATATGTTCAATTATACTAATGTATTTGCGAGTATAAACTATAATAAAAGTATCGATAATATTCGTACAGAATCTATATTTCAACCAGGTGGTGTGATTCGAGTATCTTCGCCATTCAACTCGCCATTTGCCGATGAAAGCGTTACTGCAAATGGGCGTTTCCAGCGCACGTTTGGAAAAATTCGTGGAACTCTAAGAGCGAATTTTAACTACTCGAAATTCAATCAATTTATTCAAAATAGACGATCGATTAATGAGAATTTCACTCAAACCTATAGAGCTCAAGTGCGTACCAATTTCCGTACCGCACCCAATTTAGATGTAAGTTATCGTTATTCTATACAAGACAATAATTTAGGGCAGAACAGTACTAAGTTCTTTACCAAAAGCCCAACTGTAGAATTGGACGCTTTGTTTTTAAAGTCCTTTACGTTTAGAACGGATTATTCATATAATGATTTTAGTGATGAAAATGGCACGATTAACACCTTTGAGTTTTGGAATGCATCATTGTCCTATAGAAAAGATGAAGATTCAAAATTTGAATATGAGGTTAAAGCGACGAACTTGTTAGATACTAGAGCACAAAGTCAAAGTAGCGCAGGAACAGTTTCTGTAAGTGCAACGGAATATTTTATTCAACCGCGCTTTATAACGTTTCGGGTCCGCTATGAGTTATAAACTTCAAACAGGTCTTAAAAAAATAAATGCCACGTTTTGCGTGGCATTTTTTATATCAAAAAGTACTAATTTTTAAAGTTGAAAAGCTGTTTTAATCGCTTCTATATAATCTAGTTTTTCCCAAGTAAAAAGTTCTACATCTACCACCCGTTTGTCCCCATTGGGCAGATAAAATATTTTTTTAACAGTTTTGTTTGTACGCCCCATATGTCCATAAGCAGCGGTTTCGCTGTACATGGGTGAGCGTAATTTTAGACGTTGTTCAATGGCTGCAGGGCGCAGGTCAAAAAGTGCTGTAATCTTTTGTGCAATAGCCCCATCGCTAAGGTCTACTTTGGCCGTACCATAAGTATCTACAAAAACACCCATTGGTTCTGCCACACCAATAGCATAGCTGACTTGTACTAAAATTTCCGAACATACGCCTGCAGCGACCATATTTTTGGCAATATGGCGCATCGCATAGGCCGCTGATCGGTCTACTTTACTGGGGTCTTTTCCAGAGAATGCACCACCACCGTGCGCACCTTTTCCACCGTAGGTGTCTACAATAATTTTGCGTCCTGTAAGTCCAGTATCACCATGAGGGCCACCAATGACAAACTTTCCAGTTGGGTTGATGTGGTAAGTAATATTATCATTAAAAAGTGCTTGAGTCGCCTTTGGTAATTTTGAGATTACTCGAGGAATCAAAATGGCTTTGATGTCTTTTTTAATCGTATCAAGCATTTCTTTTTCGTCATCAGTAAAATCATCGTGTTGGGTTGAAATTACAATAGAATCAATCCGCAATGGCACATTATCGTCGCTATATTCAATAGTAACCTGACTTTTAGAATCTGGTCGTAGATATGTAATTTCTTTATGTTCTCTGCGTAATTCTGCTAATTCTTTTAAAATTAGATGTGATAAATCTAAAGCCAAAGGCATAAAGTTTTGAGTTTCGTTAGTAGCATAACCAAACATCATGCCTTGGTCTCCAGCACCTTGTTCTTCGGGATTTTCTTTATCAACACCTCTATTAATATCGTCCGATTGCTCGTGAATGGCAGACAATACGCCACACGAATTGCCATCAAACATATATTCGCCTTTGGTGTAGCCAATTTTATTGATGGTATCCCTTGCAATTTGTTGTACATCCAAATACGTTTTAGATTTGACTTCACCTGCCAAAACAACTTGCCCAGTTGTTACTAAAGTTTCACAAGCGACTTTGGATTGTGGGTCAAAAGCTAAAAAATGATCGATTATTGCATCGCTTATTTGGTCGGCAACCTTGTCTGGGTGGCCTTCAGAAACACTTTCAGACGTAAATAAATAACTCATAATTAAGTTTTATGAGGAAAAATAAGTGCAACAAGCTAAAAGAAATTGTACTGTTTTAGCTTTTTTTTTGTGAGGTTGCAATCAGATCAAATTTATCCTCTATTAGTCATTAACAAATTTAAATATAATTATGCGAAAAAAAAATCTTTCTCTCGCTTATATGATTTTACAGCAATATTTAATTAGTTTTACACCGCTTTTTATTATGATAAAACACATCCCTAAATACTTTTTTTTGTCCCTATTTTTTTTGAGCAATGCTCAAAAAGAAAACCCCAGTTCATTTATTGATGTCAATACGTATTCAGGCAATATTGCACGCCACAACGATAATATTACGCATCTTATCCATGGGCATCCCAATGGTTTTATAATTGGTTGGAATAAGCGTATTTCTGGAAAAAAAACATGGCATTCTCGGTATAATTATCCTGAATTTGGAGCTTCTTTTGTAGCTCAAAATTTTAATAATTCAATGCTTGGCTCATCTTATGGATTATATGGGCATTACAATTTTTACTTTTTAAAAAGACGATTGATGCTACGAATTGCACAAGGGATTTCTTATGCAACAAATCCTTATGATAAACTTAAAAATCCAAAAAATATAGCCTTTGGATCTGATTTATTGAGTGGCACATATTTGATGCTTAATTATGTTCGTCCTCAAATCTTTGGCCCATTTGGCATACAGGCTGGAGCAACATTATTGCATTTATCCAATGCCAATATAAAGGCACCAAATACGAGTATCAATACTGTTACATTTAATGTTGGCCTTACTGCTGCTCTCGATAGCAATAAAGAAACTAAAGAAATTGAAACCTTCAATGAGGATATAAATAAAAAAATAAGGTTTGGGTTAATTTTTCGAACTGGAGTCAATCAAAGTGATGTGGTAGGGACGCCTCAGTTTCCTTTTTATATCTTTTCAGCTTTTGCTGAAAAACGCCTAAATCCAAAGAGTTTGGTCATGATTGGTGGCGAATTTTTCAATTCAAAATTTTTAAAAGAATTCATTTATTATCAAAATGTGGCCTATCCAGAATCCAATGTAGATAATGATTTGGATTATAAACGTATTGGGGTTTATGTTGGACACGAACTTCTTTTTGGAAGATTTTCAGTGCAAACACAATTTGGGTATTATGTATATTCACCTTTTGATTTTGAAGGACTTGTGTACAATAGAATTGGAGTGAAACATTATTTGACACCAAAATGGTTTGTGAGTGCAACCTTAAAATCACATGCGGCAAAGGCCGAAGCTTTGGAATTTAGTCTTGGAATACGATTATGAGAATATTTCTTTTTTGTAGTATAATCTTTCTAGTGTTGTCTTGTGCCAAAGACAATGCTCCCGATTGCATTCAATCTGCAGGCGTTGTGATGACAATAGAACAAAATATTGAGCCATTTGATCGTATTTTAGTCAATGAAAATATAGAACTATTTCTTTTACAAGGTTCGGAATATCACCTTAAAATAGAATCAGGGGAGCATTTGATTTCTGATGTAAATTATACCATTGATAACTCTGGTTTATTGACACTTAGTGATAACAATCAATGCAACTGGGTGCGAAGCTATGTGCCAACGAAAATTTTTGTAACGACTCCTATTCTTAAGGAAATACGAAGCAATACGCAATACACCATCAAATCAGAAGGTATGCTGACGTTTCCAAATCTTAAATTGATTTCTGAAAATTTTAATGAAGATAATATTAGCTCTGGGGATTTCAATCTAATAGTTCAGAATGAAAGTTTAAGTATTATTTCGAACAACATTTCTCAATTTTTTATTTCAGGAAGCACAGACACTCTCTTTGTGGGGTTTTACTCTGGTACAACAGCTTTTTTTGGAGCAAATCTCTTGGCACAAAATGTTGAAATTTCACATCGTAGTAGTCATGATATTACTGTGCATCCTGTTCAGTCTTTGAGTGGAGTATTACGCAGTACAGGAAATTTAATCTCTGTTAATGAGCCACCAAATGTAGATGTATCAGTACTCTATACAGGATCTTTGATCTTTATAAATTGATTGAGTCTATTTCAAAAAAT
>Ga0209138_1000802_pt1 | contig 28950 bp, 39 predicted proteins | sample SaaInl3SG_22_DNA_FD_184645 | JGI IMG/M metagenome (GOLD analysis project Ga0209138, IMG submission 184645) | Marine microbial communities from expanding oxygen minimum zones in the Saanich Inlet - ESP_153SG_22_DNA (SPAdes) (version 2) | ecosystem: Environmental > Aquatic > Marine > Intertidal...
TGTAAAAAGGCCGTTCGGCATGATAGGAATACAGATGGTCTAGCGCATCGTGAGAGGCTAACCAAGATTGCTGTGTTCCTCCCAAACCATGAAGAAAATAAACAAGTCGAATATTTGAATCAGCACTTCTGCCAAATCTGGCTCCTTTAATGTTATAATACAAAGCCGTATCGTCTCTCATTCCGTTAGTGAAATCATGTGAAACAGAATCTAACACAGGCCTGAAAGTATGGTGAATAGTCTGAGGGTAAGGCTGTAAAGATTTGTTTAAAGTTTTCACTTCAGGGTCTATCTGTGCTAAAAGTGCAGTTGCTGATATGGTGAGCAGAGTGGTGAATAGGAGGGTTAGAGTTTTCATTGTGAGTTTGTTTTATAAAGGTGAATAGAAGTACGGCTTTAAGGGATATAAAAGAAAGAACAGGAGGGAATTTCGTGGTTCATCACTTCAATTACCTGGACGCCAAATTGTAAATCTTCTGCAATGAATACAGGATTTAAAGCAGAAATTTGAATGTTTTGCATCCTCACATTTCCTTGTAAATCAAGGACACGGATCAAATAATCTCCTTCTGGGCAAGTAGTTTCAAAATTTACCTGAATTTGTTGTGTTCCCACCATTTGGCTTGCCGAAATACAGGAGGTGATTTTTTCTTCGGGATACTCAACTTCTGGCTCTAAAGCTGGATCAATAAACGTACGAACTAGGTTGTTATAGTTAGAATTTGTAACGGTTTCGACATAATCATTGATACTCGAGTCGTACGCCAAAGTTCGATGAACTTCAAAATCGATTAGTAAATGACCCTCTGTATCTCTTTGATAAGCAATGGTCGTTTTTTCTGTGTCTCGATCTCCGTCATTAACCGAAACCTCTTCTATCATCCATTCAGAATTGAAATAAAAAGTAGTTTCATCGAGGGTGTATTCTAAGAGGATTTCTGTGTTTGTTTTTATTACAGCTCCTTCAGATTCTAAGGCTATTACCTCCTCGTCAGAAATAGGAAATTTCCATAAAGGAGTAGCCAAGTAATAAGGAGCTACTTCTTCTGCAGCTACTAATTCTTGCGGCTGTAAAGCGAATCTCGAATATATTTCATTTTCGACATACACAAAAGCACTGTCTTTTGTAATGATCGTTTGTGAAGGTTTCAAAAGCCAATCCTCCGGCATTCCGTTAGGAAAATCGTGTTGAATTGTTTTTGCCAAAGAGCCATCTACAAACATAGTTTCATCAAAGCTGTCTTCTGTTATCGAAGGCATGAACTTAATTTTATTATACAGGCTTAAATTATCTTTGACAGCTTGGCTAACATTATAGCTAGTGTTCGTTGTAACTTGATACGTTACATGCAAAGCCTCTTGATCTGGTTGGGCCCAGCTCAGGAAAACTGTTAATAGCAGTATTCCTAAGAGTGATATTCTCTTTTTCATTTTAATTTGATTTAGGTTATAAACAACAAACTCAATAATGAGCAATTAGATAGTAGTGTGTTGTTTAATATAGCACACAAAATAGAAAATAACAAATAGGGGATTTCATTATAAAACCGAAAAGAGGTAATATTATTAATTGAAAAACAATTGATTAAAAAAATTTAAGCAGCTTTTAATCAAATTCAGTTTTTTTTTAAAATGCTGTTTAAAGCCACTTAAATGCACAAAACAAAAAAATCCTTGTTAATTTCTTAACAAGGATTTTTCAAATTATTGAATTCAGATTTAAATAAATTTAAACTGCTTTCCTGGAAAATAAGCTTTCTCTCCTAACTCCTCTTCAATTCTCAGCAATTGGTTGTATTTCGCAATTCGATCGCTCCTCGAAGCAGAACCTGTTTTTATTTGTCCTGTATTCAAAGCTACCGCTAAATCTGCTATGATAGAATCTTCAGTCTCTCCACTTCGGTGACTCATCACAGAGGTGTAACCAGCCTTGTTGGCCATTTGAATGGCTTCTATGGTCTCAGTCAAGGTTCCAATCTGGTTCACCTTAATTAAAATTGAATTGGCTATTCCTTCTTCTATTCCACGAGCTAATCGCTTGGTATTTGTGACAAACAAATCGTCTCCTACCAATTGAACTTTGTTTCCTAACTTTTCTGTAAGAAGTTTCCACCCATTCCAATCGTCTTCATCCAATCCGTCTTCTATCGAAGCTATTGGGTATTTCTCACACCAATCTGCCCAGAAATCGACCATCTGTTCAGAGGTTAATTTATCGCCAGTTGATTCCAGGTGATATAGTTTCTCCTCTCCATTATAAAACTCCGATGCAGCTGCATCCAAAGCAATCCAGATATCTTCGCCTGGCTTGTATCCTGCTCTTTCTATGGCTTCCAGTACTACTTTTATCCCTTCTTCATTGGATTGTAAGTTTGGGGCAAATCCTCCCTCGTCTCCAACATTGGTAGAAAGCCCTTTTTCTTTCAAAACGGCTTTCAAATGATGAAATACTTCAGTTCCCATTCTCAGTGCTTCGCTAAATGAGGAAGCTCCAAATGGCATTACCATAAATTCTTGAACATCAATTTTATTGTCTGCGTGAGAACCTCCATTCAAAATATTCATCATAGGAACAGGCAAGGTTGTGCCTAGCATTCCACCCAGGTAACTATACAATGAAATCCCAAGAGAATCTGCCGCTGCTCTTGCACAAGCTAAAGAAACTCCTAAAATAGCATTTGCGCCAATATTCCCTTTGTTTTCAGTTCCATCTGCAGCTCTCATGATTGTATCAATTCCTAATTGATCGGTAATCATTGTACCATGTAATTCTTCATCCAACATGTTGTTTACATTTTCAACCGCCTGAAGAACTCCCTTTCCCAAATAACGAGCTGTATCACCGTCTCTTAACTCCACGGCTTCGTGAATTCCAGTGGAAGCACCTGAAGGAACTGCAGCCCTTCCCATACTTCCATCGCTAGTCAACACATCTACTTCTATGGTTGGGTTTCCTCTTGAATCTAAAATTTCTCTTGCGTGAACATTTACTATGTAACTCATATTGGTGTATTCTATTTCTTAAAATTTAATTAAACTAATTGCGCTTTTGCTTCTTTGATGTTTGTGACAAAATCATCGAACAAATACCTCGAATCATTTGGTCCGGGAGAAGATTCCGGGTGATACTGAACTGAGAATATCTTTCTATCCAATAATTTCATTCCAGCCAATGTATCATCATTCAAGTGAACATGAGTGACCTCAATATTAGAATGAGCTTCGGCTTCCTCTCTGTTTACCACAAAACCATGATTTTGAGAAGTTATTTCTCCCTTGCCTGTTTGTAAATTCTTAACAGGATGGTTTACACCTCTGTGCCCATTATGCATTTTGAAAGTAGATAATCCTTGGCTCAACGCAAGAATTTGGTGTCCCAAACAAATTCCGAACATTGGAATACCGGCCTTTGTTAATTCTTGTACAGTTTCTATTTCATTTGGCATTGCCGATGGATCTCCAGGACCGTTAGAAAGCATAATTCCATCTGGATTAAACTCAAGTAAGCTCGCAGCGTTTGTATTGTATGGAAATACTTTGACAAAACAACCTCTATCTACCAAACATCTTACAATGTTCTTTTTTACTCCATAATCCAACAAAGCCACTTTGTAGTCAGAATTTTCATCCCCCATTGTCAATGCCTCTTTTGTTGAAACTTTAGAAGATAATTCCAAACCATCCATCGAAGGTATTTTCTCCAATAATTTTTTCAATTCATCTATATCTGTTATTTCCGAAGAAATAATAACATTCATTGCTCCCTTACTTCTCACATGGCGAACTAAAGCCCTAGTATCTATGTCGCTTATACCCCCTCTATTATTCTCAATCAACAAATCATTGAGGGAAGTTACTTCACCAGCTCTAGAATGTGTGTCGGAAAATTTTTTTACAATCAGTCCGGCAATTTTAATCGAGTCACTCTCAATCTCCGATTTGATGGTACCGTAATTTCCAATGTGCGAGGTAGTCATTACTAAAATCTGCTCATAGTAAGAAGGATCCGTAAATATCTCTTGGTAACCAGTCATTCCGGTATTAAAAGCAATTTCTCCTGAGTAAGTCCCAGGTTTTCCGATTGCTATTCCTTCAAAAACAGTTCCATCTGCTAACAACAAAATTGCTTTTTTCTTTTCTGTCATGTGTAAATCGATTTAAATTGATTGAATTGTGCAAAAATAAGTTAAAAAAAAAGGATGCAATTCGAAAATTACATCCTTTTTATAAATAATTAATAACAATTCATTTATTCTTCTTCTGAGTCTGCAGGCTTGTTGTCTTCAGCTTTCGGCTCAACTTTTTTCTTAGTTTCTTCAACAACAGTTTCTGAAGCTTCTGTTGTTTCTGTTGTTTCTGCAGCTTCTGTGATTTCTGTTGTTTCTGCAGCTTCTGTGATTTCTGTTGTTTCTGTGGTAGCTGTTGTTTTCTTAGCACCGCCTCTTCTACTTCTTCTTGTCGTTTTCTTTTCAGTTGTTCCCTCAGCAGAATATACCTCATTATAATCTACTAATTCAATATAACACATTGGTGCATTATCACCTTGTCTTGGAGGCAACTTGATGATTCTTGTGTAACCACCTGGTCTGTCCATAATTTTTGGAGCAACTTCTCTGAATAATTCAGTTACTAGACCTTTCGCTTGTTCGTTATTCAATAAAGCCTTAAAAACTAATCTTCTATTGTGAGTAGTATCTTCTTTACATTTCGTCAAAACTGGCTCGATGTATTTTCTAAGCTCTTTCCCTTTCGTTAAAGTAGTTTTAATTCTTTTGTGTTTCACCAACTCAGACGCTAGGTTACCCATCAACGCTTTTCTGTGCGATTTAGTTCTACTTAAACTTTTAAACTTTTTTCCGTGTTTCATTTCTTCCTATTATCTCTCGTGATATAAATATTAGCTATCTAGATTGTATTTTGATACATCCATACCGAATGCCAATCCTTTCGACTCAATCAATTCTTCCAATTCAGTAAGAGATTTCTTTCCGAAGTTTCTGAATTTTAACAAGTCACTTTTGTGGTAAGATACTAACTCACCCAATGTTTCAACATCTGCAGACTTCAAACAATTTAATGCTCTTACTGACAATTCCATATCCACCAATTTGTTTTTCAACAATTGCCTCATGTGCAATGACGTTTCATCAAACTCTTCTTCGCTCTTTTTCTCATCTACATCCAAGGTAATTCTCTCATCCGAGAACAACATAAAGTGGTGTATCAAGATTTTTGCTGCTTCTTTCAATGCGGACTTTGGATCAATTGATCCGTCTGTCGTTATTTCAAAGTTTAATTGCTCGTAATCAGTTCTTTGCTCTACACGGTAATCTTCTACTGTGTATTTTACATTTTTTATTGGAGTAAAAATAGAATCAATTGCAATGGTTCCAATTTTAGAGTTTTCTTCTTTGTTCTCCTCAGAAGGTCTGTAACCTCTACCTTTCCCAATGTTTAATTCGATCTCCAAAGTAACTCCTTTGTCCAATTCACAAACAACCATGTCTGTATTGATTACTTGGAAAGCCGAAGTTGCTTTTCCGATATCTGCAGCTGTAAATTTAGTTTGGTTACTAATTTTGAATTTTACAGTTTCAGATTCAGTCCCTTCAATTTGTCTCTTGAATCTTACTTGTTTCAAGTTAAGGATGATTTCAGTTACATCTTGAACTACTCCCTTGATAGAAGAGAATTCATGATCCACACCTTCAATATGAAGAGAGGTAATCGCGAATCCTTCTAATGAAGACAAAAGAATTCTTCTTAATGCATTACCAACAGTAATCCCATAACCTGGTTCTAACGGTCTGAATTCGAATTTTCCTACGAACTCATCAGAATCAAGCATGATTACTTTATCTGGTTTTTGAAAATCTAATATTGCCATTTTTTAACTATTTTTTTGTTCTAGTTATTATTTAGAGTATAACTCGACTATTAATTGTTCTTTGATATTTTCAGGAATCTGAACTCTTTCTGGAACTTTAATAAACTTTCCGTTCATTTCACTTGGGTTCCATTCCATCCAATCAAAAGATCTGTTGCTTGAAGCAAGCGATGATGTAATACCCGGGATAGATTTAGATTTTTCTCTTACTCCGATTACATCTCCTTCTTTCACTTGGTAAGAAGGAATATTCAACACTTCTCCATTTACAGTAATGTGACGGTGAGAAACAAATTGTCTTGCTCCACTTCTAGTTGGTGAAATACCCAATCTGTACACTACATTGTCAAGTCTTTGCTCACATAATTGTAATAAAACTTCACCTGTAATACCGTTACTTGCCTTCGCTTTTTTGTATAAGTTTCTGAACTGCTTCTCCAAAATACCATAGGTATATTTCGCCTTTTGCTTTTCCATCAACTGAATTCCGTATTCAGATTGCTTTGGTCTTCTTTTATTCGGACCGTGCTGACCTGGACCATAATTTCTCTTCTCCAAACTTTTATCTGGGCCAAAGATTGGTTCTTTAAATCTTCTTGCAATTCTTGATTTTGGGCCTGTATATCTTGCCATAATGCTCTATTTTATCTTTTGTTAGATAATTCTATTAATGATTAAACTCTTCTTCTTTTTGGTGGACGACATCCATTGTGTGGAATTGGAGTTACATCAACGATTTCTGTAACGGTAATTCCTGCATTGTGAATTGTTCTGATCGCAGACTCTCTTCCTTGACCAGGACCTTTTACAAAAACTTTTACTTTTCTCAATCCATATTCAAAAGCTTCTTTTGAACAATCTTCAGCCGCCATTTGTGCAGCGTAAGGAGTGTTTTTCTTAGAACCTCTGAATCCCATCTTTCCAGCAGATGACCAAGAAATAACTTGACCGCTGTTGTTTGTTAAAGAAATGATGATGTTATTGAACGAAGCTTGGATATGTGCTTGTCCAGTTGATTCTACAACAACCTTCTTTTTTTTCTTTGCATTTGTCTTTGCCATAATAAACTACTTATTATTTAGTTGCTTTCTTTTTGTTTGCAACTGTTTTCTTTCTTCCTTTTCTTGTTCTTGAATTGTTCTTGGTTCTTTGTCCTCTCAAAGGAAGTCCACTTCTGTGTCTAATTCCTCTGTAACAACCAATATCCATCAATCTTTTGATATTCAACTGTACTTCTGAACGCAATGCACCTTCCACTTTGTAAGTTTCTGTGATAGCTGTTCTAATCTTACTTAATTGATCATCATCCCAATCTTGAACTTTGGTGTTTTCATCAACACCAGCAGTCTTCAATATTTCCTTAGCTCTTCCTCTACCAATTCCGAAGATGTAAGTTAATCCTACTACCCCTCTTTTGTTTTTTGGTAGATCTATTCCTGAAATTCTTGCCATAATATATAGTTTATCCTTGTCTTTGTTTGAATTTTGGATTCTTCTTGTTAATCACGTACAACCTGCCTTTTCTTCTTACGATTTTGCAATCTGCAGATCTCTTTTTTACTGATGCTCTTGTTTTCATCTCTGTTGTTACTAACTGTTTATTTATATCTTAAAGTAATTCTCCCTTGAGTTAAATCATAAGGCGACATTACTACTTTTACTTTATCTCCTGGAAGAATCTTAATGTAATGCATTCTCATCTTTCCAGATATGTGAGCCGTTATCACGTGCCCATTTTCAAGTTCAACTTTAAACTTAGCGTTGGATAATGATTCTATAATTAATCCATCTTGTTCTATTGACGCTTGTTTTACCATGTATTATTTTATCTTTAATGCTTCTTCAATATAGTTAAATGTCGACAAAACTTCTGGTTTCCCATCTACTATTGCAACATCGTGTTCAAAATGTGCTGATGGCTTTCTGTCTTGTGTTACTATCGACCATCCATCATTTAATTGATCTATGTCTTTTGTTCCCATGTTAATCATTGGCTCTATTGCCAATACCAACCCTTCTCTTAATTTCAATCCTCTACCAGGCTTTCCATAATTTGGAACCTCAGGACTTTCATGTAACTCTTTTCCTAATCCATGCCCCACTAATTCTCTTACTACACCGTAACCAAAACTTTCTGCGTGCTTTTGACAAGCGTGACCAATGTCACCAATTCTATTCCCCACCCTACAAGCTTCTATTGCCTTATCTAAACATTCCTGAGTCACTCTCAATAATTGTTGTATCTCTCTGGCTACTTCTCCAACTTGGAACGTATAAGCAGAATCTCCATTGAATCCATTTTTATAAACTCCACAATCCACACTAATAACGTCTCCATTTTCTAATGGTTTGGAGCTTGGAATTCCATGAACAACACATTCATTTACTGAAATGCACAACGACCCTGGAAAACCATTATATCCCAAAAAAGTTGGAACACCTCCGTTGTCGCGAATGAACTCCTCAGCCACTTTATCAAGCTCTAGCGAACTAACACCAGGCTTAATCAACTTTGCTACTTCTGCTAAAGTTTTACCAACAAGTAAAGAACTATGTCTTATTAACTCTATCTCCTCTTTCGTCTTATAGTGCACTCCCATTAGTTCTTGTTATATAGAACTCGTATTGTTTCCAGCACTTTGAAATGCCGAAGCACTTCCTTTTCCTTTCAATCTTCCATTTTTCATCAATCCATCATAATGACGACTTAATAAATGACTTTCTATTTGTTGCAATGTATCAAGCATAACTCCTACCAAAATTAACAGAGAAGTTCCCCCATAAAACAAAGCAAATTCTTGCTTAATACCTGCTTGGTAAGCAAATACTGGTAAAATTGCAATCAATGCCAAAAATACAGAACCTGGAAAGGTAATTCTTGACAACAAGGTATCAATAAAATCAGCTGTTTTCTCTCCTGGCTTAACTCCAGGAATGAAGCTACCACTTCTATTCAAATCTTCGGCAATTTTTTTTGGATTAACTGTGATCGCTGTATAGAAATAAGTGAAAATAATAATCATTAATGCAAATAAGAAATTATACCAAAATCCATTAATGTTACTAAACGTTGCCGAGTTTGGTGACAACAAGGCTGGGATAAACATCAAAGCTTGCGCAAATATAATTGGCATTACTCCTGCTGCATTCACTTTCAAGGGAATGTATGACCTTGATCCACCTTCAACCATATTGCTATTTCCTCTAGCACCTACTACTCTTTTTGTTGATTGAATAGGAATTCTTCTTGTTCCTTGTACCAACAATATTGAAAAAATTGTCACAGCTACTAAGAAAACAATCTCTAACAACAAAATAACAAAACCTCCATTACCAAATTTTCCAAATACCTCTGTGACAAAAGCCCCTGGCAAACCTGCAATAATTCCAATCATAATAAGAATTGAAATACCGTTTCCTATTCCCTTATCTGTTATTTTCTCTCCTAACCACATTGCAAAAACACATCCTGCTATTAAGAGAATAACAGAAGTTAACCACCAAATAAAGGTAGCTCCTTGACCTCCCATGATAGCCTCTGATGGAACATAAGAAGTTAAATAACCTGGTGCTTGTAGAGCACAAATTGCAATTGTCAGGATTCTGGTAAATTGGTTGATTTTCTTTCTTCCACTTTCTCCTTCACTCTGCATTTTTTGAATAGCTGGTATAGCAATACCTGCTAATTGCATAATAATCGAGGCAGAAATATAAGGCATAATTCCTAAAGCCATAATTGAAGCTCTAGAAAAAGCACCTCCTGCAAAAATATTGATTAAATTAAAAATTCCATCAGCATCTTGAATTTTGTCTGGATCAACACCAGGCAATACAATAAATGAACCTATACGGTAAACCAATACCAAAGACAAAGTCAGAATAATTCTATTCCTTAATTCCTCGATACTCCAGATTTGTTTTATTTTATCAATTAATGCTTTCATGAATAATATTAAAAGGTGATTATTGAGATTAAGCCAATTCTACAGCAGTTCCTCCGTTTGCCTCTATTCCTTCTTTCGCTGATTTCGTAAACTTATGAACTGTCACATCCAATTTAGCTTTCAACTCACCTCTTCCTAAAATTTTGATTCTATCGTTTTTATGAGCGTATCCATTCTCTACTAAATAAGCTAGGTCAATCACTTTCGCGTCCTTATCAGAATCAGCTATTCCTTGTAATACATCCAGGTTAATTCCTAAGTACTCAACTCTGTTGATGTTCTTGAAACCAAACTTAGGTACACGTCTTTGTAGAGGCATTTGACCACCTTCAAAACCAATCTTTCTTGAATAACCTGATCTTGATTTAGCTCCTTTATGACCTCTTGCAGCAGTTCCTCCTTTTCCAGATCCTTGTCCTCTACCAATTCTTACTTTCTTGTTCTTATTTGAACCTTCTGCAGGTGTTAAATTATGTAATTCCATTTTTTAAAAAAATTCTTTCTGGTAATTAATCTACTACTTGAACCAAATGATTCACTTTTCTAATCATTCCCAAGATTTGAGGAGTCGCCTCCTTTTCAATCACTTGGTTTAACTTTTTGAAACCTAACGCTTTTATCGTTCTCTTTTGTCTCAAAGGTTTTTTGATTGTACTTCTAACTTGTTTTATTTTAATAGTTGCCATCTTCGACTTTATTTTTATCCGTTAAATACTACATCTAAGCTTACTCCTCTTTGCTTTGCAACTTCTTTTGCACTTCTCATTCCAGCCAATGCGTTAATAGTAGCTTTTACTAAGTTATGTGGGTTCGAAGATCCTTGTGACTTTGCAAGTACATCATGAACTCCTACACTCTCTAATACAGCACGCATTGCACCTCCAGCAATTACTCCTGTACCATTCGATGCAGGTTTTAGCAATACTCTTGCTCCACCAAATTTTTCGAATTGTGAATGAGGTATAGTTCCATTGATAATAGGAACTCTTATCAAGTTCTTTTTGGCATTATCAATTGCTTTGGTAATAGCTTCCGTTACTTCGTTTGCTTTTCCTAAACCGTGACCTACTATTCCATTTTCATCTCCTACCACTACGATAGCTGAAAAACTGAAGTGACGTCCACCTTTAGTTACCTTTGTTACCCTATTAATGGCAACAACTTTATCTTTTAATTCTAAATCTCCCGATCTTAATAACTTAGACATATAATCTGTTTTAAAATTTTAATCCGTTTTCTCTTGCTCCATCAGCTAAAGCTTTCACTCTCCCGTGATATACGTAACCATTTCGGTCAAATACAACAGTTTCGATTCCTGCTTCCTTTGCTTTATTAGCTATTTGTGCACCAACCTCTTTTGCTTGCTCAGTCTTAGTTCCCTTAGCAAATCCCTTTATGTAAGAGGTAGCTGAGGCTAATGTAACATTGTTTTCGTCATCAATAATTTGAGCGTAAATTTCCTTGTTACTTCTGAAAACAGATAGTCTTGGTTTTGTAGGAGTACCAGAAAATTTCTTTCTGATTCTTCTCTTAATCTTGGTTCTTCTTTGGTCCTTTGTTAATGGCATCTTTTGTTGACTTTAACTAATATCTATTATTTAGCTGCTGACTTTCCAGCTTTTCTTCTTAATTGTTCTCCTACGAATCTCACACCTTTTCCTTTGTATGGTTCAGGTTTCCTGAAAGATCTAATTTTTGCAGCTACCTGACCCACTAATTGTTTGTCATGAGACTCTAAAGAAATAACTGGTGGTTTTCCTTTTACTGTCTCGGCAGTTACTTTTACTTCTTTTGGAATTTCCATGATGATTGGGTGAGAAAAACCTAGCGCCAATTCTAATAACTGACCACTTGTACTTGCTCTAAACCCTACACCTACTAACTCCAATTGCTTCTTGTATCCTTCTGTAACTCCAGTAATCATGTTATTTACCAAAGCTCTGTAAAGACCATGAGCAGCTCTTACATCTTTTTGATCTGAAGCTCTTTCGAAAGTTAATACACCTTCTTCATTCTTCATTGTGATATCTGGATGCATGGTTTGCGTTAACTCACCGTTCTTTCCTTTTACAGTAACAACATTTGCGTCATCTACTGAAATCGTTACACCTTCCGGTATTGTAATTATTGCGTTTCCTATTCTTGACATAATTTTATATTAATAAACGTGACACAATACTTCTCCACCAACATTCAAATCAGCAGCTTCTTTATTGGTAATAACACCTTTTGAAGTTGATAGAATTGCTATTCCTAAACCATTCAAAACTCTTGGCATATTTTCAGCTCCTGTGTATTTTCTCAAACCTGGCTTACTCACTCTGATTAGTTTCGAAATTGAATTCAAGTTTGTTCTTGGATCGTATTTCAACGCTATTTTAATTATTCCTTGCTTATTATCTTCCACTACTTTATAGTTTAAGATATATCCTTTTTCTAACAAAATTTTAGAAATTGCTACTTTCATGTTTGAAGCGGGTACTTCTACCACTCTATGCTTCGCCATAATTCCGTTTCTAACTCTCGTTAAGTAATCTGCTATTGGATCTGTTACCATTTTATTTTTTCTTAAAAATATTTATTAATTACCAACTTGCTTTCTTAACACCTGGTATCTTTCCTTCCAAAGCCATTTCTCTGAAAGTCACACGAGAAATACCGAATTGTCTCATGTATCCTCTTGGTCTCCCAGTTAATTGACATCTATTGTGTAATCTTACTGGATTTGCATTTCTTGGTAGTTTTTGCAAACCATCAAAATCTCCTGCTTCAATTAATTCTTTTCTTTTCTGAGCATACTTAGCAACCATTGCTTCTCTTTTACGCTCTCTAGCTTTCATTGATTCTTTTGCCATCTTTCTAATTATTTTTTAAAGGGAAATCCTAATTGGGTTAACAATTCTCTCGCTTCTTCATCTGTTTTTGCGGTAGTTACAAAAGTGATATCCATTCCTGTAATGTTCTTGATTTTATCAATGTCAATTTCAGGGAAGATAATTTGTTCTTTTATACCTAACGTATAGTTTCCTCTACCGTCAAACCCTTTGGATTCAATTCCTCTAAAATCTCTTGTTCTCGGAAGTGAAATAGCAACAAATCTATCTGTAAATTCCCACATCTTCTCACCTCTCAAGGTTACCTTCGCCCCAATCGGCATCCCTTTTCTTAATTTAAAGTTAGAGATATCCTTCTTAGAGTAAGTAGCCATCGCCTTTTGTCCCGAAATGATTGTCATTTCTTCTACAGCTGAATCTACTAGCTTCTTATCAGAAACTGCTTTTCCAATTCCTTGGCTCAAACAAACTTTGGTTAGTTTTGGCACTTCCATTACATTCTTGTAACCAAACTTCTCAGTTAAAGCTGCAACTACTCTCTCGGAGTATTCTTGTCTTAATCTTGGTGTATATTCCATTACTTGCTAATTTCTTCTTGTGATTTTTTAGAAAATCTAACAGAAACTGTTTTCTTCTTTCCTTTGATCTCTACTTCTTTTCTTTTTCTTCCAATTTTAGTTGGTTCTCCTGATTTAGGATCTAACAACATCAAATTTGAAATATGAATAGTAGGGTCTTTTTCGATAATTCCACCTTCTGGGAAGTTCTTATCAGCGTTTGGCTTTACGTGCTTTTTTATAGGGTGAAGAGTATCTCCTTCGATGCCTCTAATTGTAACTCTTGAAGTTTTCTTGTTGATAGAGATAACCTCTGCTTTTTTCCCTTTAGAAACACCTGTACTTACAAATACTGAGTCCCCTACTTGGATATGTAATTTATTATTTGTCATAATTCTATTCAGTTATAGCACTTCTGGTGCCAATGAAACAATCTTCATGAATTGCTTATCTCTTAACTCTCTTGCAACAGGGCCAAAAATTCTTGTTCCTCTCATTTCTCCACCTTCATTAAGCATAACAGCTGCATTATCGTCAAATCTGATGTATGAACCGTCTGGTCTTCTGATTTCCTTTTTAGTTCTCACCACTACTGCTTTTGACACAGATCCTTTTTTAATGTTTCCATTAGGAGCAGCAGATTTCACCGCCACGACTATTTTGTCTCCGATCGATGCATATCTTTTACCAGATCCTCCTAAAACTCTAATTACTAGAACTTCTTTGGCTCCGCTGTTGTCTGCAACTTTTAATCTTGATTCTTGTTGTACCATTTTCTAAAAATATTATTTTGCTCTTTCAATGATTTCTGCCAATCTCCATCTCTTTCTTTTACTAAGAGGTCTAGTCTCCATGATTCTTACAACATCACCCTCCTTACACTCATTATTTTCATCATGAGCTAAGAATTTGTTTGACTTCTTAAGAAACTTTCCGTACATGGCATGCTTCTCTCTTCTTTCTACAAGAACCGTGATAGACTTATCCATCTTTTGGCTTGTTACGATTCCGATTCTTTCTTTTCTTAAATTTCTTTCCATTGAAAAATTTATTTAGCTGCGTTTTTTCTTGCCGACAACTCTGTTTTAATCCTTGCTACAGTTCTTCTGTTCGATCTGATCAGCATTGGATTCTCAATATCAGATACCTTATGATTTAGCTTCATCTTGTTTAGGTGAGTTCTTCTCTCCTTTAACTCTTGAACTAATTCCTTATCAGTTAATTCAACTATTTGTTTATTATCCATCTTTACAAGTTGTTTTTTATTCAGCAAAGTCTCTTCTCAAGACAAACTTTGTTTTTACTGGTAATTTTTGAGCCGCAAGTCTCATTGCTTCTTTAGCAACCTCCAATGGCACACCATCTGCTTCGAACATAATTCTTCCCGGCTTAATTGCTGCTACGTAATGACTAAGAGAACCTTTACCCTTTCCTTGTCTTACTTCAGCAGGCTTACTTGTTACAGGCTTGTCTGGAAAAATTCGAATCCAAACCTTTCCTTCTCTCTTCATGTATCTTGTCACCGCAATTCTGGCTGCTTCAATTTGTCTTGAAGTTATCCATCCTTCTTCCATTGTCTTTAGTCCAAAAGAACCGAAAGCAACATGGTTTCCTCTATAAGCTAAACCTTTAAGTTTACCTTTTTGTGTGTTTCTAAATTTTACTCTCTTAGGTTGTAACATTATTACAGAGTTTTTCTAATTATTAATTTTTATCTTCTTCTTGGCTTTCTAGCTCCTCCTTTACTATCTCTCGGCCCCTTTGCTCCTCCTTTTACAAAGTTAGGAGATAAATCTCTCTTTCCAAATACTTCTCCTTTACAAATCCAAACTTTTACTCCAATTCTACCGTATTGAGTGTGAGCTTCCGAAATTGCATAATCTATATCTGCTCTAAAAGTATGTAAAGGGGTTCTTCCTTCTTTGTACAGTTCACTCCTTGCCATTTCCGCTCCGTTCAATCTACCACTAATCTTTACTTTTATTCCTTCAGCACCCATTCTCATTGTGGATGCAATAGACATTTTAATTGCTCTTCTGTAAGAAATTCTTGCTTCTATTTGTCTCGCTATTCCTTCGCCTACTAATACAGCATCTAATTCAGGCCTCTTAACTTCAAAAATATTGATCTGTATCTCGTTTCCTGTAAGTTTTTTCAACTCTTCTTTCAACTTATCTACTTCAGCACCACCTTTACCGATAATTACACCTGGTCTTGCAGTATGAATAGTTACAGTCACAAACTTCAATGTTCTTTCGATAACTACTTTGGCTACACTCGCTTTTCTTAATCTTGCATTGATGTAGGTTCTGATTTTGTTATCCTGAACGATTTTATCTTTGTAATCATTCCCACCATACCAGTTGGAATCCCAACCTTTGATGTAACCTAATCTATTTCCTATTGGATTTGTCTTTTGTCCCATATTATAAAGTGTCTACTAAAATAGTTACGTGATTTGATCTTTTTCTTATTCTGTGTGCTCTTCCTTGTGGAGCTGGTTTTATTCTTTTTAGAGTTGGACCAGGACCTACAGTGATTTCTTTCACGTACAAGTTGTCAGGTTGTTCACCTTCATTTTTCGTTTGCCAGTTTGCTACTGCTGATAACAACAATTTTTCCAAATAACCTGAAGCATCCTTTGGATTGTGCCTCAAGATAATCAATGATTTTGAAACTTCTTCCCCTCTAATAAGGTCAGCTACTAATCTCATTTTTCTAGCTGGTATAGGACATTTATTCAGTTTAGCAATTGCTAAGCTCTTTCTTTCCTCTTTTATGTTTTCGGCCATTAGCCTTTTTCTAGCTCCCATTTCTTAAAATAATTTACTTATTTACTTTTTTCCTTTCTTACCTCCGTGTCCTCTAAAGTTTCTTGTCGGTGAGAATTCTCCTAATTTATGTCCTACCATGTTTTCAGTTACATATACAGGAATAAATTTATTTCCATTGTGCACAGCAAATGTGTGACCAACAAAATCTGGTGTAATTGTCGAAGCTCTAGACCAGGTTTTAATTACTGTCTTTTTACCTGACTCATTTACTTTGTCTAACTTCTTGTATAACTTATAGTATACAAATGGCGGTTTTTTTAAGGATCTACTCATTTTTTATATTATTTCTTCCTTCTTTCAATTATCAATCTATTCGACTTTTTAGTCTTACTTCTCGTTTTGTATCCTTTTGCAGGTATACCATTTCTCGATCTTGGATGACCTCCAGAAGATTTTCCTTCTCCACCTCCCATTGGGTGATCTACCGGGTTCATCACAACTCCTCTTACTCTAGGTCTTCTTCCTAGCCATCTACTTCTACCAGCTTTACCAGATCTCACTAAGTTATGAGTTGGGTTAGAAACAGATCCAATAGTTGCCAAACAAGTCAACAAAATCATTCTAGTTTCTCCAGAAGGTAGTTTGATAATAGCATACTTTCCTTCTCTTGCATTCAATTGCGCATAAGTTCCAGCTCCTCTTGCCAAAATCCCCCCTCTTCCTGGATGCAATTCAATGTTGTGAATAGTTGTTCCCAATGGAATTTCTTTCAAGTACATTGCATTTCCAACATTAGGTTCAACACCCTCTCCTGAATTGATTTTGTCTCCTACCATCAATTTAGATGGTGCAACGATGTATCTTTTCTCTCCGTCAGTATATTGAATCAACGCAATTCTAGCAGATCTGTTTGGATCGTACTCAATCGTCATCACTTCTCCTTCGATTCCAAATTTATCTCTTTTGAAATCAATTACTCTATACCTTCTTTTGTGACCCCCACCACGGTAACGCATAGTCATTTTTCCCTGGTTATTTCTTCCTCCCGATTTCTTGATTGGTCTTAAAAGACTCTTCTCAGGATTATTTGAAGTAGTAATATCCGAAAAATCATCAGCGATCTTGTGCCTTTGACCTGGTGTTGTTGGTTTTAACTTTCTTACTCCCATTGTGTATTAAATATTGCTGTAAAAATCTATCTCTTCACCTTCTTCCAGTGTGATCATAGCCTTTTTGATAGCTTTTGTTCTTTGAAAAATCAATCCTTTGTTGGTGTGCTTCATTTCTTTCTTTCCACCTCCAAGGTTCATTGTGTTCACCTTCTTTACTTTCACACCGTACATACTTTCTACTGCATTTTTGATGTCTACTTTAGTAGCTTTCTTTTCTACTTCAAAAGTGTAAGTGTTATTATGTTCGATTGCATGTTCCGTTTTCTCGGAAATTATCGGTTTTTTTAAAATCTCAGTCATCTTTATGCGTATTAAGCTAAGTAAGTATCTATCGTTTTTAATGCACTTTCCGTTACAACTAACTTGTTTGCATTCATTACATCATAACTACTAATTGAGTCTGCTGTAGCGACTTTTGCCTTCTGTAAATTACGTGCGGCCAAATAAATATTGTCGTTTTTTTCGGGCAACAAAAATAGCGATTTTTGTGAGTCAATTCCTAATTTTTCTAGAATAATTTTAAACTCCTTTGTTTTCGCGGCTTCCATTACGAAATCTTCCACTATAATAATATCAGATCCTTTAGCTTTGTAAGACAAGGCCGATTTTCTGGCCACCTTCTTCAACTTCTTGTTCAATTTGAAATCATAGTCTCTAGGCGTTGGTCCAAAAACAGTACCTCCCCCTTTGAATAATGGGGACTTTATGCTTCCTGCTCTTGCAGTTCCTGTTCCCTTTTGTTTCTTGATCTTCTTAGTAGAACCTGTTACCTCTGCTCTTTCTTTCGCTTTACTTGTTCCTTGTCTTCTCCTTGCTAAATACCATTTTACATCTAGGTAAATTGCATGATCATTAGGTTCAACAGCAAAAATATCTTTATTTAAAGTAACCTTCTTTCCTGAAGATTTTCCCTCAATGTTTTGAATTTCTATGCTCATTACTTTTCTACTATTACGAAGTTTCCATTAAAACCTGGAACCGCTCCTTTTATCAATATCAAATTTTTATCGGCAAGTACCTTTACAATCTGTAAGTTTTGAGTTTTCACTCTCACGTTTCCAGTTTGCCCTGCCATTCTCATCCCTTTGAATACTCTTGCTGGGTATGAAGCTGCTCCAATTGATCCAGGAGCTCTTAACCTATTATGCTGACCGTGAGTAGCTTGACCCACACCTGCAAAGTTATGTCTCTTTACTACACCCTGAAATCCTTTTCCTTTTGAAGTTCCAACCACATCCACAAATTCACCTTCTGTAAATACTTCAGCAGCCGTAATTGTATCTCCTAGTTTTACTTCATTTGGAAAGTTTTCAAACTCAACCAATTTTCTCAATGGAGAAGTTTTTGCTTTCTTGAAGTGTCCTTTCATTGCAGCAGGAGTATTTTTCTCCTTCTTCTCATCGTATCCTACTTGAATTGCAGAATATCCATCAGTTTCTTCAGTTTTGATTTGAGTAACAACACAGGGTCCCAACTCAACGACAGTAACAGGAATATTTTTCCCATTAGCATCAAAGATGCTTGTCATTCCTTTTTTTCTTCCGATTAATCCAGTTGCCATAATTCTCTACTTAAACTTTAATTTCTACGTTTACACCACTTGGCAATTCTAATTTCATCAAAGCATCGATTGTTTTCGCTGCATTGGAATTGCTGTAAATGTCTATTAATCTCTTGTACGAACTTAATTCGAATTGCTCTCTCGCTTTTTTATTTACGTGCGGAGACTTCAATACAGTATAAATTCTTTTATGCGTTGGCAAAGGAATTGGTCCACTTACCACTGCCCCTGTTGACTTAACAGTCTTTACGATTTTTTCAGCAGACTTGTCTACTAAGTTGTGATCGTATGATTTTAATTTTATTCTAATCTTCTGACTCATGATACAATTTTTTAAGCTTCTAATTGGCCTTTAGCCTTAGCTAATACATCTTCTGTTACGTTTCTTGGTGCTTCTTGGAAATGTGAAAATTCCATTGTAGAGGTTGCTCTACCAGAAGACATTGTTCTTAATTGAGTTACATACCCAAACATTTCTGACAATGGTACTTTTGCTTTCACAATTTTCGCTCCAGCTCTGTCGTCCATTCCATCTACTTGCCCTCTTCTTCTGTTCAAATCACCTACAATATCCCCCATGTTAATTTCTGGAGTTACCACTTCCAACTTCATAATTGGTTCTAGTAATACCGGTGCAGCCTGCTTACAAGCATTTTTAAATGCCATCTTAGCCGCAATCTCAAAAGACAACTGATCTGAATCCACCGCGTGGAAGGATCCGTCTTTCAATGTTACCTTCAACGAATCAATAGGGAAACCTGCAAGAATACCATTTTTCATAGCTTCTTTGAATCCTTTTTCCACCGAAGGGATAAATTCCTTAGGAATGTTACCACCTTTAATAATATTTACGAATTCTAATCCCTCTTTCTCCGGATCTCCTTGCTCAATTGTTACTACAATATCAGCAAACTTTCCTCTACCTCCTGATTGTTTTTTGTACAATTCTCTGTGGTCAACAGATTGAGTAATATTTTCTTTGTATGATACCTGAGGAGCTCCTTGGTTTACTTCCACCTTGAATTCTCTCTTCAATCTATCAATCAAAATCTCTAAGTGAAGCTCACCCATTCCTGAAATCACTGTCTGACCAGTATCTTCGTCAGTGTTGATTACGAAAGTTGGATCTTCTTCAGCCAATTTACCTAAACCTACTCCTAACTTATCTACATCTGCTTGAGTTTTTGGCTCAATAGCTACTCCAATTACTGGTGCCGGGAAAGTCATTGATTCCAATACGATTGGGTGCTTTTCATCACACAAAGTATCTCCAGTTCTTATATCTTTAAATCCTACAGCCGCACCAATATCTCCTGCTTCAATGCTATCAATCGCATTTTGCTTGTTCGAGTGCATTTGGAATATTCTCGAAATTCTTTCTTTTTTGTTCGTTCTCGTGTTCAACACGTAGGAACCTGCATCCAATGTTCCAGAATAAGCTCTAAAAAAACAAAGTCTTCCTACGAAAGGATCTGTTGCAATTTTAAACGCTAAAGCCGAAAAAGGTTCGTCTGCACTTGGCTTTCTAGCCTCTTCTTCTTCTGTTTTAGGATTTTCTCCAATAATAGCTTCTACATCCATCGGAGAAGGTAAGAATCTAATCACAGCATCTAACATTGCCTGAACTCCCTTGTTTTTGAAGGCAGAACCACACATCATCGGTATGATTGACATATCAATTGTTGCTTTTCTTAACGCTTCAATTACCTCTTCCTCTGTAATAGAGTTTTCATCTTCAAAGAATTTCTCCATCAATGTTTCGTCATACTCAGCTACCGATTCAATCAATTTTGCTCTGTGTTCCGAAACTTGCTCTTCTAGGTTAGCAGGAATTTCAACTTCTTTGTATGTCATTCCAAAACCTTCTTCATCCCATACAATTCCTTTCATTGAAATTAAATCAACAACTCCTCTAAAGTCATCTTCATCTCCAATTGGAATTTGCAATGGTACTGGATTTCCACCCAACATTTCTCTTACTTGATTACAAACGTTCAAGAAGTTTGCTCCTTGTCTGTCCATTTTGTTAACAAAACCAAGTCTAGGTACTCTGTATTTGTCAGCTTGTCTCCATACAGTTTCAGACTGAGGCTCTACTCCGTCTACCGCACTAAACAAGGCAACTACACCATCTAATATTCTCAAAGACCTTTCTACCTCTACGGTAAAATCTACGTGTCCTGGTGTATCAATGATGTTAATTTTATACTCTTCCGTGTTTGGAAGTGAAGCTCCTCTGTCTGTTGGAAATTTCCACGTACAAGTAGTGGCAGCTGAAGTAATTGTAATACCTCTTTCTGCTTCTTGCTCCATCCAGTCCATTGTAGAAGCCCCATCGTGCACCTCCCCAATTTTATGGTTTATTCCTGTATAAAAAAGGATACGCTCTGTTGTGGTTGTTTTACCAGCATCGATGTGAGCAGCAATCCCAATATTTCTGGTCTTTTTTAAATCTCTCTTTGCCATCTTTTAAAATCTAAAGTGTGAGAACGCTTTGTTAGCCTCAGCCATTCTTAATGTATCTTCTTTCTTTTTGAATGCACCACCCTCTTCTTTAAAAGCAGCCATAATCTCTGAAGCCAATTTTTGCCCCATCGTATTATCGTTTCTTTTTCTTGCGAAAGAAATCAACCACTTCATTCCTAGTGATTCTTTTCTTCCATCTCTAATTGGTTGTGGAATTTGGTACGTAGCTCCTCCTACTCTTCTACTTCTTACTTCTACGTCTGGTGTAATGTTCTTCAATCCTTTTTTGAATACTTCCAAAGGAGATTCATCTTCGATTTTAGATTCTACGATTTCTAATGCTGTGTAAAAAATATCGAACGCTAGTTCTTTTTTTCCATGCATCATTAAGTTGTTTACAAACTTGGTAACTTGCACATCTTTGAATTTTGGATCAGGTAAAATTCTGTGCTTTTTGGCGGTTCTTCTTCTCATAACTTGTTGTTATAATACTCCTACAAAAATGTGAGGGTATATTTATTTTTTAGGCTTTTTTGTTCCGTATTTAGATCTTCTTTGTGTTCTTCCATCTACTCCAGCAGTATCTAGCGAACCTCTCACGATATGGTATCTTACACCCGGAAGATCTTTTACTCTTCCTCCTCTTACCAACACAATGCTGTGTTCTTGTAAGTTGTGTCCTTCTCCACCAATGTAAGCATTCACTTCTTTTCCATTTGTTAACCTTACTCTGGCAACTTTTCTCATCGCTGAATTAGGCTTCTTAGGAGTCGCTGTGTAAACTCTCACACATACACCTCTTTTTTGTGGAGATGAACCTAGTGCGATAGACTTACTCACCTTCGTGTTAGAAGTCCTTCCTTTTCTTATTAATTGTTGTATTGTAGGCATTTTACTGTTTATTAAATACTATTTTACCATTTATCGGGGTGCAAATCTACAAGTTTTTTTTGTTTTTCCAACTCTTTTTAAGTTTCATTTTAAAAAAAATGTGATTTTTAATTCAAAAAATCGAACGTTGGTTCTTTTTCCTAGAGTTAGCCTGGATTTTAGCGCTAATTATTTATTTGTTTTCTGGAGAAAGAATAAAAATTTCTTCGTTTTCTCTTTTCATCCAAAAGGTTTCTCTTGCATATTTTTCTGGATTACTCAAAATTAGCGTTTTCTTCTCCTCTGCTTGTTTTATCCTGTTTTCTTTGAACACCCATTCTTCTTTCAGCTTACTGATTTTGGCTTTTGTCTTAAACAAAGAGAGTAGATTAATGTCCTCAAAAAACAAGACCCACGTAAAAAGTATGAGAAAAGACAGGGCCCATTTATTTCGAATCAATTTGGGTGTTTTGTTTCTTAAAAGCGTTATGAGTTTCATTATAATTCAGTTAATGAATCCATTACTTTTTTCTTCATAGATTCTTTATAAATCGCAAGCTTGTCTGCCACCACTCCATCAAAAGCTCCTATGATTTGGGCTGCTAGTATTCCTGCATTCTTTGCTCCGTTCAGCGCAACAGTGGCTACAGGAACTCCTCCTGGCATTTGAAGAATAGACAAAACCGAATCCCAACCATCAATCGAGTTACTTGACTTAACGGGAACACCAATTACCGGCAAAGTGGTTAAACTTGCCACCATTCCTGGCAAATGAGCAGCCCCTCCAGCTCCGGCTATTATCGCTTTCAATCCTTTTGATTTTGACGCTTTTGCGTATTCAAACATTCTTTCTGGCGTTCTATGAGCGGAGACTACTGTCAGCTCAAATGCAACTCCTAATTCAGTCAATACATCTGCCGCAGCTTGCATAACTGGCAAATCAGACTTGCTTCCCATTATTATTCCTACTTGTGGTGTCATTGTTTCCTTATTTGGTACAAATATACTATTATATCTTTTTTTGAATAGCCATACGAACTCAGTTTTTCAACAAAAGCATAATTCAAAAAAAAAGCATCTCCGAAATCGAAGATGCTTTACTCTTTTATACAAACCGTAATTAATCAAAAGTGATAAAAAGGGCTTTCTTTTTTCTCTTTTTACCCAACACATACAACATCACCTCGTTGTCTCCAATTTGCTCACTGTAAGAAGGCATAAACGCCCCCTCAATCTCATTGTAATCTGTTAAAATGTCTTTTTGAACATAACCAGCTGAACTTAATTCATACACCGATATTACCATATCCTTTCTTTTTGCTATAAAATTATTGGTGGCTTCATTCTCAGCGCTATGGTTTTCTCTATCGTCATTAAACAAAAAGTACATTTTATCTTCCTTAATCACCAAGGTGTAAGAAGAGGTAGGCGCTCCATTTGTCGTGTGTTGCATCTTTGGAATTATTCGTTCCCATTCTATTTCTCCTCCAGCACTTATCGACACAACCAAAATATCATCATACTCATAGTGACTCGTTGTGGTAGTTGTTGTTCTACCATTCGCATCAGTTGAAGTATGAGTTGTTACATAATAATGATAATGCTCTCCTATTATAATGGCACCTCCATCTTCTTTGGTAATTATTCTATCTACTTGAAAATAGTTATCAAGCCCTGTGTTCTTTCCTTTATTACTTTTTCGTACTGATTTTCTTTTCACTTTCTTTGACTTATTCTCCATCAATAAAGAAATTGGCAACAATCCACTTGTTACTTTTCTCACTCTTAAAGTCTCTCCACTGTATTCACCGTAGAACGTTCCTTTTCGATAAGCTCTCTCAACCTGTTCACCGTAATATCCCGCAACAATGACATCCCCTTCTTCAGTTGTTTGCAAGTTTATATCAGTTAACTCTTCTGGCAAATCACCTAAATTATCCTTTAAAACAGATCCACCTCCAGAAGTTACAGCATACAAATATTTATCCCATTCTTTCGTCTCATCATTTCTATTGGAAACCACGAAATACACATTCCCTTTGTTGCTTAGTTCTATGTCTAAAAAATTTGATTTTTTATTAATAAAGGGAAATACAATCTCTTTTTCCCATTGTTTTTCTAAGTCAGAATTCAAAACTCTGAAATTTGCTTTTAATTGATCTTTTGACCTTCCTTCCAGTGTTTGATACAACAAGACGAAATCATTTTCGATTTGAACATTCATGCCATACATATCTCTTCTGCTCTCAAACTCTTTTTCATAAAGCGAATTTTTCTTTCCTAATGACAATGTGCTTTCATTCACGAATCGAGCAAAAAATTCGGAAGTTTTTGCTTTTCTATCTGATTTTTCGAAAAGCACAACCAGTTTGTTGTTCAATTCTTGCATCGAACTAAAAACACCCTCTCTGGAATCCAAATCCCAATCTGTTTTTTTCAATACCTTCATTCGTTTGTCATATTTAGTAATAGCTGTAGTAGATCTTCTTCCTCTTCCAACAGAAGTTACCATATAAATAAAATCGTCACTTGATAATGATGCGATAATTACTTCTCCCTTCCTCCCTTCTTCTAGCTCTACGAGTTTTTGGGTTGTTTTAATTCTTTTCTGGGAGAATGAACCCATTGAAAATGCCCCCGTTGCTAATATTAATAGCGCTATTCTTTTTATCATATTTCTTGTTTTTATTACTTGTACTTTAATACATCATAAATTTAAATCCTAAATCCAAATCCAACCAGTTATTTCTGCGAACATAACCATTGTCTGAACCTGAATAAGCAAATGCGTACTTGAGACCTCCAAAAGCATACCAATAATCAGCTATTTGATATTGAACGGCACCTCCTATTTTAAAAAAAGCTGAAAACATGGAAATATTGATCTTGTTTTGTTCAGGATATCGATGCCAATCAATTTCTTTATTATAATCTTCAAAGGGTAGAAATACTGCTTCATAATCCTCAAAAGTCTTAACAAATCTGGAACCCTGAATACCAATTTCTGGACTAATAGTTACGGCAAATTCTCCTTCCAAATCTCCCAGAACGGCAAAATCAACAAGATAACCCAACCCAATAAAGTCTAATTTTTCCTTCACTTCATAGCTCTGAATTCCAGGCAATCCAATACTTCCATATTCGTATGAATTGGTAGTAGCCAAACCTAATCCACCGGAAAATTCAAATCCATAACCAAATCTAGGTCCGAAAATATAGTTGTACCCTACTCCGAACTTCCACATTAAGTTGGCAGCTTTTTTGGTTTCATAGATAGGTTCTGACAATTGATTCAGTTCAAATTTACTGGTCTGAATTTCTACTGAGCCAAATTCGAATCCAGAATTTAATGAAAGATTAACTGCTTGAGCAGTAAGCTGACTGTATACAGTTGAGAAAGAAGACATGACAATCACAAGGATTAGTATTTTTTGCATTACAATCATGTGACTTTTGGGAGGGTTATTTTAAACAATTAGATGAAACAAACCTATGAAAAATAATTCAATTGAGAAACAATTGAAGTAGGTAATACTCTTTTAACAAATTCTTTGAGAATAAAAACTACATGGACTTGTTTATCTTATCAGAGTTATATTTCCTTTTTCTTGATAGGTTTCTCCGCCCAAGCAAGTTACATCTAAGTAATAAACGAACACCGCTGGATCGCATTCTTTTCCTTCGTAAGTCCCATCCCAGCCTGTCGATTGATTAGTTGATTCAAATACTTTTTCACCCCACCTATGATAAATTCGTAAAGTCATGTCTGTGATATTGTTTCCTCTCACATAAAGGATGTCATTCTCATTATCCCCATTGGGAGTAAAGGCATTTGGTACGAACAAATCGGGAGGGCCACAGATTACATCTAGCACCACCACTCTCACCTGAGATCCTCGTGTACACCAGGAATCACTGACACTTACTCCATAGGTTGTGGTTCTTGTTGGGTTGGAAGTAGGGTTGGAGATTGATGGATTTGATACTTTATTAAGGGGCCACCAAGAGTAATTAAATCCCGCTGGCACCACATTCAATTGAACGGTTTGTCCCGCGTAAACTGTATCTGGCACTGCGGTAACTGAGAATGGCAGAACAGAAAGTGAAGACATATTTACACGAATAGATTTTGTTATGCTGCAACCTTGAGCATTGGTTGCGGTTAAAGTGTAAAGAGTTGTAGCATTTGGGCTTACCCAAATCAAAGGGGTTCCATCGCCAGAAATAATATCTGAGTCTGGACTCCAATCAAACACAAGAGAATCTGGACTATTTACAGTAGCCAATATTTGGCTGGTATCTCCCAGACACATTCCCATAGCAGTATCTAACTGAATTTGCCCTTCAAACAAGGATACTCGGACTGTGTCTTCCAAAAAGCAACCAGGTTGACCTATACGAACGTAATAAGTTGTTAACACCAATGGGGAAACGGTCATTGTTGGATTTGTTAACGAAGTATTTAATTGATCTGTGAAAAGTGGGTTTGATGACCAATGAACTAGATTGGTTGATCCAAATGTATTGGCCGTAATCGAAATGGGTGTTCCTGGAATGCACAAAGTTGTATCATTTGGCACTCTTAGTTGCAGCTTCGTTACTACAACTGTTAATTGCAGCGTATCAGTACATACACCATTAGAAACCAACAGCTGATAAGTTGTGGTATTAAAAGGAGATGCAATTGGATTGGAAATGGTCGTATCGCTCAAACCTAAAGAAGGCGACCAAGAATAAGTAATTCGGGGATCTGAGGACGGTAAAAAACCAATTTGTGTGAAACTGCTGTCACAAATAGTATCGCTCGGTAATACCCAAGACGAGTCAGATAGTATCGTAATTTGCTTGCGAATAGTGTCCGAAAAGTTACAAGCAGTGGTGTCTGACACTGCTAGTGTAATTGTATAAGATCCTGGAGCTGAATAAATATGGAAAGGATTAACAGCCGTGGAAAAGTTCCCATCTCCAAAACTCCAAAGAAAAGAGGTGCCTCTTAAACTTTTATTGAGCAATAAGGTGGTATCTCCTAGGCAATAAACAGGGCTTACATCAAAGTCGGCCAAGGTAATTGGCAGATTAAAATCGAACTTAAAAACACCGTTATTGCAACTGCTTCCGTTAGTGGCAGAAACAGCTCCAGGCGAGGGTTTTATGGGGAAATCTGAATTGAATCCACACCCAGCACATACGGACTGGTACATTCTTCCATTTCGATCGAAACGACTTGTTCCTCCGTCTACGTGCTCGGCACTTAACGGACCACCAAAATAAGATCCATACACAATATTAGATGCGTCACTCTCCAACACCATCAAGTAAAAATCGCTTCCATCCGTTGTGGTTTGAAAAGCGCCAGCAGTGGTGTCCATACCAGCAGTGGTAATCGCATTGTTATTGGTGCCAAAAAGATTCGTTGTTCCTCCCCATCCAGAAAGATATATTTTATTGCAGACATCGACCAGAAAAGCGGTTGGCGAAATATTGGGTCCACCTCCACCAGATCCGAATACTGTAGACCATTCTATTGTATCTAAATCAGGAGAAAGTTTGGAGATAAATTGCCCGCTGTTGAAAGTGAAATAGGATGCATTTTTAATAAAAGATGAATCCATTTTATCGGTTTGACCAAACACATAAACGCTGTCTTTCCTGTCTAGTTCGATAAAATAGATTTGATCATACACATCAGAACCGTAATAAGTGGAACTTAAAATAGAGGAACCTGTTGTGTTAATTTTTGTAACAAAACCATCTGCCCGAACTCCAGTAAAAGCGGTATCTATTGAATTGGTGGATTTAGCAAAATCGGTAGAATTAGTACCCCCTGCTACGTATGCATTGTCATTCTTATCTAGTGCAAGAGAATAGGCTGCATCATCTCCATTTCCACCCAAATAGGAAGACCAAATAAGAGTCGTTAGTTTGTCGTCCATTTTAAACACAATTCCATCTAAATCGGAGCCTCCGTGGGAAGACTGAAAAGCAGCAGTGGACACCGGAAAATTGAACGAATGAGTACAAGAAACTACATAAATATTATTATTCTTATCAATCTCAATTTCACCTCTTACTTCATCTGCATAATTGTATTTCAAGTTGTTGGTAGCAGAAGAGTTAAGCCCATCATTTCCATTTCCGCCAATCAATGTTCCGCCAAGTAAGCTATCGCCAGGTTCACTAATTTTGATCACAAAAATATCAGAACCATTAATAAAGTTAACTCCCAAACCCGAGGTTAAATTAAGTGCCACGCCTCCATTGAATACAGAATCGTAGCAACCAGAAGTAAAAGGAAAATCAAGAGAACTTGTAGTTCCATATACGAACAACTCATTATTGGAGTTGGCAATCATACTGTGAGGAAGCTCATCGCTGGTACCTCCCACATAAGTAGAGTAAACCAGTGAGGTGCCGGATGTATCGTACTTAGAAATTGCCACGTCTACAATTCCTCCGTTGAACGACAGACTGTATGCGCCAATCGTAGTGGGATAACCTACACCAAAAGCAGTGGAACCAGAATACAGGAATCCTTCTTTGTCGAAAGTGGCTGTGTAACCAAAATTATTGGCCGTAGAACCCGAAAAAGTAGAAAAAATAAGTGTTGGGTCAATCATGAGTAACTCGCTTTTGTTGTAACCCTGAGGAAACTCAAACCCAAGAACTCCATTAACTAAAGTATAATTACATTTCACTTCCACCTTTGCACCATCGATAGTTTGGTAAGCAAAAGGTTTTTGCTCAATTACTTTATTTACAGAGGTAGCGATTACAAGATTTCCCTTCTTCAGCTGGACCGAATTAACGCCCGTGTATTCCAAATTTATATTACTTGGGTTGCCATTGGGAAACACAACAAAGTCATACTTGAGAGATTCGTTATCC
>Ga0209138_1000809_pt1 | contig 28878 bp, 31 predicted proteins | sample SaaInl3SG_22_DNA_FD_184645 | JGI IMG/M metagenome (GOLD analysis project Ga0209138, IMG submission 184645) | Marine microbial communities from expanding oxygen minimum zones in the Saanich Inlet - ESP_153SG_22_DNA (SPAdes) (version 2) | ecosystem: Environmental > Aquatic > Marine > Intertidal...
TAAGCGGGTCACGGAATAATAGCTTTTCGCGCAATGGGCTGATATTGGTTGGAAAATGAACATTATCCGTGGTTACCAACGGCCCTTCTTTAATATGACGTTGAATTTCGCGATCAAAATTGATGTCGCGTGCCTTGAAATGCGGTGTCGCAGCATTGGCGATGTTGGATGCCAATACTTCATTGCGCTTTGAGCGTAGCTGCAAAGCTTCTGAATAGAATTCAAGGTAGTTACTGATTTTACTCATTTTTTCAGCACATCAACGATAACAATAAAATATAAGTTTTTTCAGCCAAACAGCCGAATTTGGTGTAAAATTTGCAAATAGGATGCCAAGTTGCTTTGGCGGAGAAAAAATATGAATTCAGCTTCACTGACTTATGGTGCCGGACCAGGTTCTACGATCACGCTCACAGCCGAGACTATTCGGGTGCGAGATGCAATTATCGAAAAATTCGCGGATAAGTCTCTAGCCGAGCTTAATAGCTTTATTGAAACCGCTTTAGCCTCTGAAAATGATGATAATAAGAGGCTCGGTATTTTGGCCGCTCGTGTCTATATCTTGCGGATGCGGATGCAGAATATCTCTAGCTTTAACCGCGACCCATCACAAAAAACTGTCTCTGAGCTTACCCCTGCAGATATGCTGAAAGCGCCACAAGCAGAAGGGGAGGCCGCAGAAGAAGGCGGGCAAAGTGAAGCAACAGAAGATATGTTTGAAGAATGGAATGAGCTGACGGTTATCGAATCTGGTGAGATTAACGGCGTGCGTATTCCAAAGGGCGTGACTATCACGGTAGGAATAGAAGATGCCCGCCGCCTTATTGAGACGAAAAAGGCCGTCTTTGCAAAAACCCTGTCAGATGAGGCAGCGGAGGCGCGTTCTCCAACGCCAGAACAAATAGAACCAGAACAAAACACGCCAGAACAAAACACGCCAGAACAAAACACGCCAGAACAAAACACGCCAGAACAAATCGAACCAGAACAAATCGAACCAGCAATTGAGATAGACACGCCGGGCGTTGAAGAAGGCATAAGTTCAGATACGCCAGAAGATGCTGATACTGCTAGCGAAGCGGGTGATGATATATCCGGCAATTTGGGTGAGCCCGTACTAGCATCGAACTCAGATATAGAACAAGCTATGGCTGAGCTAGCCGAGGGTGAAGAGCTAGACCTAACCGCGCCGCCAGAATCTGATAAAGATAAGAATTAGGGGTGAAAATTAGGGCAGATGATTAACACAGCCAAAACGAGCGTAAGCACACCCTGCCCTGATCCTGGCAATTCCCGGGGCCAACGGATGTTATCAGCAGGGCTGTTAGTCATAATATTGGGGGGCGTCCTTATCAGCCTGTCAGGATGCATGCTAGAGCGCTTCCGGCATGAGAAATATACCTGTCAAAACAGTAATCTGGATATAGCAGAAATCGTTATTCGGAACGCCAAAAAGGGCAAGGAAGTAAAAATCTTTGGCTATGATGGTGACCGCGTTGGTACTATTGAAGAAATCTCCAGCCAGCTGGTGGTTATTCGCACACCAGAAGGCACGCTAAAGCTCAACCGGAAAACCGGTTCCCTATCTGTGCAGGTCCATAATCGCTATACCCGAACAAACTGCAAGCTGTCTGTCTTTACGCTATAATCTATGCATTTTATGAATAGTGAGATTAGTTATTTAGTTCTGTCTATATCTAGGCGCGGTGGAAGCGGGCGATAGCCTCTGCTTCTTCTTTTGGCAAATTGGTGGTGAGCATAATTTCAGACGCTGATGCTCCGCCCCTTGCCAGCTCTATTGCCTTACTCATTTGACTTTGAGAATGAAACCCATCTGCAAGTCTAGTCAGCTCTTGTTGTTGACGTGAAACCGCTTCATCAATTTCTTCTAGCTTGGCTTCCATCGTGGCAAGCCGACTATTAATCTGTTCTACAGAATTGGTAATGCGCGCCAAGACTGTCTCAATATCATTATAGGTTGAAGACAGCCTTCCCAGTATATTAAGCGATTTTTTCTGGAAATTATTAATCATCAAAATAATGGCGATAATGGCCAATAAGATAAGACCAGCATATCCGAAATTTGAGAGAAACAGGCTTAAACTCACCGAAAAATAACCCTTAATAAATTGCTACCACCACTATCTTATAAGCAAGGGCTTGTGTCAATTCAATGACGGGTGTTGTTATCTATTCTTGGCTTGATTGTTGTATTGCCTGATTTTGCGCAGCATAAATTTTGGCGGCCGGATTTTGCGGCGTTACCGCATTCCCATCCTGTTCAGCTGTTGTTGATGCTGGGCGCGGCGCCTGCGGGGCTGTGGCTGTTTTCTGTGTATAGGGGTCAGACGGCTCATCTTCACGCAGATAAGTTTGCATATCACTAACCAGATGCGCATTATGGCGTGCCTGAAACTCAAGGCGGGTCAATTGGCGTAATATATCAGCAACCTTATCCCGCGTATCGGCACTTAGCTCAGAGGCAGAAGTTAAGTGCGCGCTATGCTCGGCTAGCCAAATATCAAAATCACTAACCGCTTTAGCAAAGGCTTTGGAATCATTTAGACATGCAGAAACACCCCCGAGCTTTTGCTTGGCGGTTTCCAATACATCCTGAATAGAGAGAGGTGCAGACATGATCGTCTCCGTTTTATTTCGTGTGACGATCAGTTCTTATGTTTTCATCTCCCTATATGCGTCCATCAACGCATCTGATATTTTGTCAATATCGATGGGATAATTGCCTTCTTTAATTGCGGACTTAATCCGGTTGACTTTATCCATATCAACTGGCGCAACAGAGGCCATATCCCGTGCAGCCGAAGCCATCTCAGCAGATTTCAACTCTACTGAATCGGTTTCAGATGCACTGCTCGGCTTGGGCGCAGGTCCAGAAGCTTGCGGTTGTGCAGCTTCAGCCCGTCGCGTCTTTACCGTTTCGATCCGACTGATGGCGTTTTTCACACTATCAACCATATTTACCTCCTAATATCAGTGTTAACGACACAGATTTAAAATTTGTTAGCACCAATGATCACTTTTTTTTCAGAAATCACGGTTGCAAAAACCTCTCGACCAGAACGTACATTCAAGAAACGTGCCACTTCGCCCCACTGCGCATTTTCTAAGGCCTTACCCTCGCTTACTACTTCTACACCGCCAAACTGACTTGTTAAGGTCACAGGCTGACCTTCAGATACCAGCCAGTTAGCTTCTATATAGCTTGCACGAACCATCTTACCAATTCCAAGCCTGCGCTTCAACTTCCGCCCCACGAGCGCATCAACTGAATTATAATAATCTGAAAAGCCTTTAACACTACCCTCAGCAATTTTTAGATCAGACGCGGTAATGATATGACCACGTTTTAGGCTTTGACGCGCTACTAAATAAGCAACAGTTTGTCCCGCCTTTAGGGGGAGACTAGCAATTTTTTTACGCTTTTTTGATGGCGATGCCCCGACCTTTGTTCGGATAGCCAACTTCCAGCCATCTGCGTCTGGGCAGATAATCTCAACAGTTTGCATGTTCCCGAACATAGGCCGATAGGCCAGCGGCATCTCGCATGGGCGGAAAAGCCGACTTTGATTGATAGCTGGATTACCTTCATAACCGTGGTCAGCTAAATATTCTATCAGACCAGCGCGCAGTTCTGCACCTGTAAGCAGATTTGTAGGCATTTTTTCAGCCGCAGCTGATATCGGCGAAATCAGCCCGAAAAATGCCACAAGGATAGCTGCGAGTGCATGCATTTTAGCTGCCAAAAAAGAAAATATGGTTGCGATTATCATCTGTAATGTCTGCATCGCTTTCTGGGCTTGGCTGTTTGACCAGCATGGCTCGGATTTCGTTTAAAGACGGCAGATGCAGCACCTTGTCTGCAAACAGATAATTTGGGTTGCCACGCACAAAAGCAGACCTATTCTTGCGGATAATAGCCATTTGAACAAAGGCACGATCGATACCGCTACCACCATAAAAATTGGCGATAACATGGCTTAAGGTTTCATCTTTTCTGACGCGGTGACGTGCTGAGTAGTTTGGATCCATACGGAAAGGATGCGTGCTATCCTCGCCTATTTGCACACCACTATCCTGACGATATTCCAATATCACGATAGGCTCTGCTGCCAATGCAGGTAGTCCAACAAATACCCCCGTGAACAAAGCTGGTAGGAGGCGCTTTTTTAAATGGTTTCTGGTTGGAATTATTGCCATGTGTTAAACTCCAGAAAGGTAACTTCTGCGCCGGCAAGCTCAGATAAATCCTGTCTTCTATCTAGGGGCTCAAGCACGACATTTGTATCTCCGGCCTGTGATACCCGTAAAATCTTAAATTTTGTTGTCTTATCATCTGTAAAAGCAAGATGGTTAGGGCCAAGTCCCTGCCGCGTACCGAGGCGGACTTGCAGGCTACCGCCTACCAATTCCAGTTTAGCTTTCATTGGTGCGCAAATAACAGTCTCTGCAAGTTTTTTAGCATGCACGCTCGCCGCATTAGTTACCAGTTTTTGAATCGCTTCACGGCTCTCACGGTTTAGCGTTGTCAAACTATAAATCGGTGTTTTTCTTCCAAGCTTAATCTTGAAAACATTGCTGATCTTCTGGGTATTAACCATACCGCCTGGCGCACTTAGAAAACTATCCACGCTGATGATGGCAAAATGCGTTTTCGATAGCATTTCTGCCTTGCTTTCATAGCTTAGACTAACATGCGTTTCGATACCTACATCGCCTTGGCGCATTTCAATGCGGCCTGTTGTCAGGTGGCGATAATCATATTGGTTAAAGTTATTGCTGGGTGTGGTGGCTGCTGGGCGTTCAGTTGTCCGCGCATCATTTACCTGCAAGGAAGGCTGCTCAGCCAATGCCTTTGCTATATCATGCGACAAGCTGGCTGGGATTTGTGACATCCAATGCGGCAGATCATAAGACAACTGATAATGCGGTTTGAATAAGGTAACATGGCCAACAGGCCGGTTCTGGCAGCCATTTGTTGAAACATCCCCAATAACAGCCTGAATAGTTACCTCATAATGGGTGTCATCACGCAGCTCATTGGTAATGGAATAATCAAGAATGCGCGAAGCTGGCCGGACGATAAACATTTCCTGCAGGCTTGTGGTTTCGTCCACTGCACTATAGCCATCTATCTTCGCTCCGCCTTCTAGAGCTGCATAATATAGCGCATCTTCCAAGGCCAGATCGCGGGCCTCATCAACCGTATCTTCATGCTGGATAACCGCCCGCCCCGTAACCGTGACCATATTAACAGATGGAAAACCGGTTGCCTGCATAACCTTGGAAAAGGCCAGCTGCGGCAGGAAGATTGTCATTAGGACAGTCCAGACAAATAATAGCAAAATGCCTAGTCTCATCTGTCTTTCCTTTCCAGCGTCAGGGGTTATCTAAACTTATTTTCCAGAGCCACTTTTAGGCAGTCTGGCGAGCTGTCTGCAGAAGATATCCTATCATCTCGCGGTCAATCTCTAGCACCACTTCATAGGTATCAGAGCCTGTTGGGTTAATCCGTACTGTGCGCGCCCCGCGAATAGTGCCAGATACTACGCCTCTGAAGGTGTCGTTTTGAACCATTAGGTCGATAACGGTTGTGTTCGAGTCTACCTGCAGGCCATGAATTTGTTCTGCCAAGTCGCGCATTGCCGCCATTCTTGCAGAACGAATTGCCATCAGTCTTTTCTGCGCTTCGCTACGGCCTGGCTGGGAAGAAGTTACAGCATAACCGATAGCTGTCAGGGTCGGGATATCTTGGGTATCTGCATCCAAAACATCTTTTAGTGTGACAATAGACTGTGTTTGCGAGGCCTCTACCATCGCCATTTCCGTTGCCGCTGTCTCAGCATTCAATTGTTGCATAGACATGCCTGACATGTGACCACAACCAGTAAGTAGTCCTAGCCCAGCAAGGGTAAGTAAGCTTGTGCTTGTCCGTTTCATCATCTGCGCGCTCCTGGCATTTTAACCAATTTCCGGCTGTCTGTAGCGGGGGTGAACAATATGTGCTCATACCAGACCCTCAACCCGTCAGCCGATAGATATCTGCCAGCTATCATGCATCATCCATGCCAATTCCAAGCATAATAAGAACAGGTGCATTTTTTCATCGCTTTGGCACGCTATTTGCCTTGTTTGATGTGGGGTCATCTATACCCAATACATATATTTTAACGCTAGAGACAAAAATGATAAGCAAAATCAGGGTCTTAATATATCTTAACAGCATGCGGATGCGGCATATTTCTACGTTATGTCTGATATCTGACATCAGGAGTCTGTCATGGAAATGACACTACAAAGGCTAGGCATTAGCAGCATCAGATCACTATTTGGCAGTTTTGTTATGCCGATAGGCATTTTGATGCTTGTCGCGATGATGGTTTTGCCCCTGCCCTCTTATTTGCTTGATACGTTTTTTGTTACTAATATTTTGCTTTCTTTGCTGATTTTGATGGTGGCGATGCATACGCATAGGCCGCTTGAATTTTCTAGCTTTCCCACCCTTCTTTTAATCGCAACCGTCCTGCGGCTAGGACTAAATGTAGCCTCCACCCGAATTATTCTTGGCGATGGCCATGAAGGTACAGACGCCGCGGGGCGGGTTATTGAAGCTTTTGGCGAATTTGTTATCGCGGGTAATTTTGCGGTGGGTATCTTTGTCTTTGTCATTTTGGTCATTATCAACCTTGTTGTGATTACCAAGGGTGCAGGACGTGTATCAGAAGTTTCAGCTCGTTTTACTTTGGATGCGATGCCTGGCAAGCAGATGGCGATTGATGCGGATTTGAACGCTGGCGTCCTAACCAATGATGAAGCCCGGCAGCGGCGCGAAGAGATTACCCAAGAGGCTGATTTTTATGGCGCTATGGACGGTGCCTCTAAGTTCGTTAAGGGGGATGCCATTGCAGGTATCCTGATTTTGGCGATCAACATTATTGGCGGGCTAATCGTAGGACTTGCCCAGCATGATATGAGCCTTGAGACAGCTGGCAAATCTTATGTGCTGCTATCTATCGGCGATGGCCTTGTTGCGCAAATTCCTTCGCTGTTACTCGCTATTGCGACCGCGATTATCGTTACGCGTGTTTCTAGCACGCATGATATGGCAACCCATATCGGCAAGCAGATAGGCATGTCTCGCGCATGGATCCCCGTTACCGGTGTTCTAGCGCTTATCGGATTTGTACCGGGCATGCCAAACTTTCTATTTGTTAGTGCGGCTATTGGTGCAGGCATTACCGCCTTTTTGGTGCGGCGAGCAGAGAAAAATGCTACCGAAGATGGCCAGCCCTTGGGTGCTGGCGCCCCGCCAGCATTGGGCGGGCCAGCAGCAAGCGGCGGTAGCGGCGGCGGCGCGGCAGAAGGTGCTGAACAAGGGGCACCAGACCGTATTGATTTATCAGATGTTACCGATAATTCACCTGTTTCTATCCAGCTTGGCTATGGGCTTATTGAAATGGTGGACGAAGAAACAGGTGGGCCGCTAGTGAACCGTATCACTGGTATTAGAAAGCAAATTTCGCGCAATCTAGGCTTTGTTATCCCAGCGGTAAGAGTACGCGATGATATGAGCCTGAATGCCAACCAGTACCGCGTGCGCATTGGCCAGACAATTGTTGGTGAGGATGAGGTTTATCCAGACAGAAAGCTGGCGATACCTGGTGAGCAATCTAACCTTAAACTGCCAGGTATTGAGGTTAAAGAGCCGACCTTTGGCATTGATGCGGTTTGGATTGAACAGCATAAGCAAGCAGAAGCAGAGCGTAGCGGCTATGTTGTGGTTGAGCCAGAGACAGTGCTTACTACTCATGTTAGCCATCTGATGAATAAATTTGCAGGCGAGCTATTAGGACAGGATGATGTTCAAGCGCTTCTGGATAATTTAGCAGCTTCTGCACCTAGCCTTGTGCAATCAGTGATACCAAAGCTTATTCCGCTTCATTCTTTGACAGGTATCTTGCGCGAGTTGCTAGCTGAGCGGATGCCGATTAGTGATCTGCGCCGGATTCTAGAAACATTAGCCAATCTGGCAGGCAAGAATTTGAGCATTGCTGAATCTGCTGAAGCTTTGCGCCCAGGTCTAGCAGGCCTGCTTATCCAGCAGCTTGCCCCCTTGAGCCAGCCTTTGCCAGTTATTACGCTCAGCTCTGAGCTGGAACATATGCTGATCCAGATGACAAGGCAGTCTGGCGAAGCAGGTTTGATGCTAGATAACGCGCTGGCAGAAAAGCTTATTACCTCAGTAACACAGGCCTCAGAGCGTGTGTCAGCAGAAGGCAGAACCGCTGTAATGGTCGTATCACCTGCTATTCGCAAGCAGCTATCTGCTATCATTCGCCATCATCTTGATGACATGGTGGTGCTCGGCTTTACCGAACTGCCAGATAACCGGAAAATTAATGTAGTTGCCACCATTAGCGGTGATGATACGCCTGCGTCCTAACTCTTTAGAGCGCACAGGATAAGGAGATAAAAAATGACAACGCTGACTGTACAGGCAGAAGATACCGCCACAGCTATGGAAAAAATTGTCGACCAGCTAGGACCGGATGCGCTTATTCTGTCCACTACCAAGCGGGATGGCAAAATCATCATGCGGGCGTCAAATGAAAGCGCTATGCCAGCTGATAAAAAAGCAGAAGCTGCCCCTGCAGCTGAGTTCAGCCAGCTCTTTGCGGCGGCATCACGCCCGCCTGTAACAGGGCGGCCAAAGCTGGCAAGCGATGGTATTGATTTCACAAACCCGCCTTCTTATGCATCCGCTAGCCAGCCTCAGCCAACATCCCATAATGGGGCCGATACAGAGGCCGCCTCTTCACCATCTGCACAACAAGCAATGATGCAGGCCATAACCCTAATGGCTGATAGGATGGAGATGATGGAAGCCCGCTTGTCTGGCATGATGCTAACCAGCCCGGACGGGCTGAATGATGCGCTTCAAGATAGCACCCCTGTGCAGCTGATGCGCGCCGGATTTAGCCAGTCTTCGGTATTTGGTTTGCGTGCAGCTTATGCCAGTCTTGGGTATGAGGCTGGAATAACAAACTTCCTTGATATGCTGGCAGAAGATTTAACCTTGCCCCGTGCAGAAGATATCCTAACCAAACGGGTTGTCTTTGTTGTTGGTCCTTCTGGCTCAGGCCGGACTACCCTTGCGGCCAAGCTTGCCGCTAGCCTGAAAGAAACGCATCGTGGAAGAGAAGTTGCGCTAGCCTCCCTCGGAGCTTCAATGAATGAAACAGATACGCGCCTTCGTGGTTTGGCGCGGCTATTGAATATCGGGGTTAGCCCGCTTTCACATGACGGTACAGGTCAGGATTTTGACAAGATGACAGATTTTGACATGATGGTCGTGGATGTCACCTTAGGCGCTGAAGAGGCCGTTGAAAAACTCGCTGAGCTTACCAGCCATCTAGGGGTTCAAAACGCAGGTGTAGTTCTGACTATTCCAGGAGGAAGTTCAGCGAAGATGATCGAGGTCACGCTAGCTCAATTCGCAGAACTTGCGCCGGTAACCGCACTGACAAAACTAGATGAGTGCGAGACAACTGCGCATGAGTTTTCTGCCTTGCATCAAGCACATGCCCGTATCGGCATGCTTTCGGGTACAAAATCTGTGGTTGGGGCTATCGCCTTTGCTAGCCAGAAAATATTGTCGCAATATCTAAAAGAAAACTTCTCTCTGCCTATAGAATAGTGGCACGGCCGGTAAGGATAAGAAAATTATGACTGTATCAATTGCCATCACCAGCGGTAAAGGCGGCGTCGGGAAAACCAACTGTGCTGTGAATGTGGCACTGTCGCTTAGTAAAACAGGCAAAAAAGTAGTTCTGTTTGATACTGATTTCGGGATGGCTAATGCACATATCCTGCTTGGCCGGAACCCTGAACATAATGCAGCAGAATTTCTGCAAGGTGATGTTCAGATTGACAAAATCCTGTCAGACGCGCCTGAAAATCTGAAATTTATAGCTGGTGGCAGCGGCTTGCTGGAAATGCTGAATTTGGATAATCAGGCACGCTACCGCATGCTGCAATCTTTATCCGATCTTGAAGACCAGATAGATTATCTGCTGGTAGACACGCCAGCTGGCGCATCAGACAGCACTCTATTCTTTGCTAGCGCCTGCGATATTCCAGTCGTAGTTTTGGTCGCTGAACCAACAAGTTTTTTAGATGCTTACTCGTTAATCAAAGCTGCACATATAGATAAAAATATACACAATTTCAGTGTTTTAGTGAATATGGCTGATAATTCAGCTAGTGCAAAAAGGAACTTTGATAAATTTTTTGAGATTTGCCGACGCTTTCTGGACGTAAATTTGCATTATGCAGGGATGATACCGCTTTCAAATGCCATTAGACGGTCAATTGTGAAGCGGGCGCCAATTGTGTCTGCGCAGCCAAGCTCGCCAGAGGCCAGAGCCTTTCAGGCAGCCGCACGCGAGATTATTAAAGCGCCGCAGAATGAACAGACAGGTATCCGGTTTTTCGGATCCTAATTAGGGAAATGAGGGCCATATGAAACATTCATATGCTGAAAAACAGCCTGATGTTGACGAGCTAATAAGCTCGCATTCGGAATTGGTTCGTAAAATCGCATGGCAGATTCATGGCCGCGCGCGTCACATAACAGAAATCGAAGATCTGGTGCAAATTGGCTATACTGGTCTTATTGTAGCGGCCCAGAAATACACCCCGCTGGAAGGGGCGAGCTTTGCCTCTTATGCCAGCATTCGAATTCGCGGGGCGATTGTCGATTATTTACGCAAAAGTTCTAATCTATGCCGTACCACCATCCAAATTAAGAAAAAATATAACGAGGCAACCGAGAATCTAGAGCGAAAATTGATGCGCCAGCCTGATCGCCAAGAAATTGCGGCTGAAATGAAAATGAGCGAAGATGAGCTTACCGAATGGGAAGCCGCATTTCAGGCCAACACCCATCAGTCTATCGAGTCTGTTTATGATCAGTTTTCTGTCTGGTTCACCTCTTCAGAAAACAACCCTGAAGAAGAATTGAACGAAACGGAGCTTCATAGCCTGCTGAAAGAGGCCTTAACAACTCTGCCAGAACGCGAAGCCCTTGTCATTCAGCTTTACTATGTCGAAGAGATGAACGTCTTTGAAATTGGTGAGGTACTGGATGTGTCAACAGGCCGTGTCTCACAAATCAAAAAGGCTGCTATAGCGCATCTAAGAAGCTATATCCAGAAAGGCCAGTAAGCGCCTCTTTTTTCCTGCGCGCCCTGCCCTAACCCTATTTAAAAACTAAAATAGGCTTTGTTTTCAGGCGCAGCTTATCCGCGATAAGCTGGCCGCACCAGATATCGTTTTATTTATCCAAAAAAGAGGGCGTTTTAGAGTACAGGTTTAGTCTATCAGGCGGCGGGTCATATCAGTTTCAGTCTGTATCAAGCGCGATGAGCCTGAAAAAGCCTGCTGGGCTTGAATAAGTCCGGCTAGCTCTGCGGTCATATCCACATTTGATAACTCAATCGCCCCAGAAATCATCTTGCCATAACCATCTTCAAAAGGCCCGCCAACTTCTGCGGCACCAGAAGCCTGATTAGCTTTGAACAAGTTATTACCATGCGGGGTCAGACGGGTAGGATCAGAAAATTTTGCAAGACCAACACGGCCCACAACCTGTTCTTGATTATCGCCCATCTGGGCAATCACGCGGCCAAACTCATCAATGTTAATGTCATTCAAGAAAAAGGTACGCCCCTCAATAACAGCTGAGCGCGGCACTTGAATAGGCTGCTGGGTATCCGATAGTAAAAGCTGGCCGTCACTAGAGGTTATAAACCCGTCATTATCCAGCGAAAATGAACCATCGCGGGTAAAGCTATTGGTATCACCGGCTGGCGCATCTGGGCGTTTCAAGACAAACATGCCCTGCCCTTCAATAGCGAGATCAAGTGTCTGGTTAGTCTGCTTAAGCGGCCCTTGTGAGCGAAACTGGCGTATCGAATCCAAAGAGGCACCATGTCCGATTCGCCCTGGTGCAAGGAAGCTTGCCTTTTCCGCATAGATATCCTGAAAAGAAGCATCCGAACGCTTATAGCCTGTTGTTTTAGCGTTGGCGATATTGTTCGACAACACATCAAGCTGTTTAAGGGAGGCATCTAAACCTGAGCGAATAACTGAAAACATCTAAAACTCCTGACCATCAGATGAAGTATAGACGCAAAAATTATGCCAACTCAAAATCTCCATTAACTAAATTAAACCGCCCATTTCGGTGAGGGCTAAAATGCAAGAGACTTGTTAAGATACAAATAATTTAGCATTATATATCTGCGGATCTGAACTTTTTGGAGCCTACCGATTATGACAAACAGCGATTCACGCTCACTTGTGCCTGTGCCATCTCGTGCAGTGTCTGTTAAAACAGGCAAACAAGATTTGGTGCCAGCCTCGCTTAATGCTGAAAATCGTCGCTTTGAGACACGCGAGGATGTACGCAATTATTTGCCAGATATTTTAGGCAAAGCACTGGCACGAATTTGGATTGACCCTGAGTTTCACAATAATTTCGCCTCTAACCCAACCAAGACTTTGGCTGAAAATGGCGTGATGTTGCCTGAAAACATCATTGTTGAATTTCAAAAGCAGGATAGCCAACGCCCCCGTGTAGTGGTGTTTGAACAAAAGCCGGGTTCTAAATTCAAACTAAGAATATTTTATCTTCAGCTGGTCATGATGGCAGGCCGATAATGAATATTCCTCCCCGTAGCTGGAAAATACGGCTGCGCCCCTGTCATTCCGCGCTTCTGGCGGCATCGTTTGCGCTGGTTATTTCCCTCAATTATGCGCATGCTGACGGACATAAGGCGGCTGCCTTGCCAGATAGCGATTTTGCTAAAGCTGTACAGGCGGTGAGGGATAAAAATTATCAGCTAGCCCTGAACTTATTTGAGCTGGAAGCCCAGAAAACCGAATTTGAGGCTATGTATAATCTGGCCCTGCTCCTAAAGGCTGGTAAAGGCCGGCCACAAAATTATGTAAATGCGCTTTATTGGGCCTATCTTGCCCAGCTTGGTGGCATTGAGCTTGCTGATGACTTAATTAACGATTTAACCGATATTCTTAATGAGCAGCAGCGCCAGCCGATATTAGCCCGTGTTGAAGCCCAGCTTGTTGAACGCATTAATAAAGGCGATTTCGATGCTATCCCGCAATATGCCGACTATTTCATTAACCTGCTAGAAGAGCCAGATTATGAAAAAGCGTATCAATGGTATGCGATAGCTGTTGCGCTTAATCTGCCAGACATGGTGGAATTACGCGATGATATGGAATCTGAACTTGAAACCGAAAAAATCCCGGAGCTTCAGGAAATGAGCACGGCGCTCTTTAGTCAGTTGATGAACGGGGAAGCCATTATGGTAGGGGAGACGGCAAATGAAAGTTGACGTACATTGGATAATTGATGGGGTGATGAGTGTAGAGGCAAACTCTGCTGAAGAAGGGGAAAAAGCCGTTTCTGAGCTCCTCACTGCTTTTATTCAATCACATCCTGAATTGACCAGTCATTTCGGGGCAAAGGCCATTCAAGGCCAAGTGATTGACGAAGATGGATCGCTTGTATCTGACAAGCCAATGCTAGATTCTTAAAAATCGCCTCAATAGGGACTGCAAATACTTCTAGTTAAACGTATTCAAAAGGTCTGATATCGTTTTTTCGAGCTCTTCATTATCGCGTTCGATATCAGCAATTTCTTGACGAAGCTGCTCAATGCGCGTTTTGCGCTTTTCCATGACATCGCGTATTTCGTCCAAGACAGTGGCTAAACGCTTGCTTAAATCTTCTTCATCTTCTGCCATTTTTTGCCTCCGGAAGAGCCCTTCTCATCAATTTAACAAAAATCTGTTTATATCTGATGATGAAAGACAGAGCAGGCAAGCAAATGCTTTCCAGCCCTTTTTTATAATAAAAGCCAAATTCAAGTCGTTATTTTTGCAAGATCTACGCCGTTTACCGGAGAGTTTAAAAAAAAATTGAAAATTTTTGAGAAATTCAGGTCAAAGGTCAACGTCATCCTTTACGCACAGCCTTTTATCAGATTGAATTTTTTGCGCAGAAATTAGGGCATTCGGCCTGCTTCTTGCAAGTTATGAAATTCTCATAGGCTGCAAGAGTTAGGAAAGTCGCCCAGATGACAGAGCTGAGAATGAAAGACGAGCAGGACAAAGAGCGCCCCTCACCTATCCGACTTGCTGAGATAGATGCACAACAGAAAATAATGGCAAGGGTAGATGAATTGATGCAAGAGGCCACCCAAACAAAGCGAAGCGGCAGCCAAGATGCCACTGCTAGGCCTTTCTGGGCGCAAACCAAAGTGGATATCCCGCCATCAGAAAAATTCGGAAAGTTAAGCCAGATGATAGAAGATGACAGCCAAAAGAATGAGCCGCAGCGCCAACAAGAAGAATTAGCAGCACCAGCCCCCCAGCCTGTTCAGCAACCAGCGGCACAAGCTGAGGTGACTGAGGTGACTGAGGCAACTGAGGCAACTGAGGCAACCGCGCTATCTGCTATCCGTGATGAGGTTATCAATAAAATGGGGGCAGCTGCTCCTGCTATGCCATCGCCTGAGTTAGATGAGGTGTTACAGCGCCTTGACGGTCTTGAGGCGCGCGTTGATAAGCATCAACAAGATCTTACCGCCTTGCTTAAGTTGGTACGCCAGCTGGCAGCAAAGAAAGAGGAAAAACCTGAACCGCAGAAAGTAAAATCTAGCGGTAGTGGCGTGGGGCTAGGCCTGTTTGTAACCTTATTTCTGATCGGCGGTATGCTGGGCTGGCTATTCTGGATGGACCCTGCCTTTATGATGGATATGATGACAAAAATAATTAATGAAAGCCTGACCATGACTATCCAGCTATTAGCCTCGTTTGGCGTGGTCTAAGCAGATACCAGCTTTCACTGGCAGCAGGGCTCTTTAAAATGGCTGATGCAGAAGATTTATCTAATGATGCGGGCACTGATGTGCCATTATCGCGCCGGGCCAAGCTTGGGTTTGGCGCCCTGTTTCTATCCATCATTATTCTGATTTCTGGCTTGTTCTTTTACGCCTTTTCGCTCCTTACCGCCCCTGCCCCTATTACCAATAGCGCTCTGCAAGAACGTCTGGAGGCTGCGCGCATGTCCCCAGATATGGCAGATAATCTCACCGACAATCAAAGCGCTGACGCAGACAGCTCAGATATGGATGAGAGCCTTAGTGAAGAAGATGAGATGATAGATATGGATGGCGATGGGGTGTTGGATTTCACCGGACCAGATTATCGCTATTATACATTTGAGATGCCTTTTGTTTCCAATTTAAGTGACAGCAAGAAATTACTGACCTTAGAGCTATCTTTGCTGATTAAGCGACCAGCCTTTTTCGTTGATGGTGAATTAGAAGATTTGATGAAGTTAGGACCTGCAATGCGCTCAAAAATCCTAGGCTATCTGATAACCTTGACGCCAGATATGCTGCAAACCCGCGCTCATAGACAAGAGCTAGCAAAAAACATCCGCTTACTTCTCAATCAATATCTGCAAGCTGACAATCAGGATGATGAAGATGGCATTCTGGAAGTTCAAATCCTGAAAATGGTCGTGGCTTAGACCCTTTGGCTATTACATAATCCGAAATGCGTAAATTAGCTCTGTGGCTGACCAGCAAAGGCAAACACCACATTCGCAAAGGCATCCACCTCTTCATCTGATAACATGGCATGGGCAGCAAAATTTGAACTCTGCTTTACTTGTATGCTAGCTGGCTGGGCGCTAGAGGCAGGCTCGGGCGGAAATATCCATGTCATTTGCAGCCGCTTTTGCCGGCTCAAGCTAAACTCCACAACAATACCGAACGGCGCAAATAGCGCACTCACCTGCCGCTGAAAGGCGCCAAAATGCGGGATAGAGATATGTTTGGGAAAGGTAATTATGCGCTTTTGCTGTACAGCACGATTTTCAGGCGTCGGTACGAAAAATCCGTCAGAAAGATTTAACGAAAGTTGGCCTGTTCTGTAATCTGCTGTGCGTTTCGCCTGCATGAAGCCATCATTTTAAAGCTATTTTCTATACTTTAATTATAGCTTATATTGCGGTTAGGTCAAATACCAACCCCTATATATATGATTGCTTAGACCCCCAATATGGTAACATTATGGCCTAGTAAAAATTATAACCTAGTAAAAATTATAACCTAGCTAAATTATGGCCTAATAAAATCATGGTCTGGCTAAACTCTCAGAGCAGGACGGATAAACTCTTTTAAGCTTCTTCTTTATCATCCGTGTTTTGCACCGAGCGAAGCCTGTCCACAATCGCTTTCACATCATCTTCTGCAAGGTTAAGATCGCGCGATAATTTATTAATCTCGCGTCGCTCACTTGGGGTAATATGCCCGTCTGCTAGCGCCCGGCGCACCTCAGTTTCCATAATATTACGCTTTTTAGTCATCTGGTTGGAAAAGCCAGACGCAACAATGCCTGTGAGCAAAGCAACCACACAAACCCCCATAAGCGCGGTAAACCCTGCTACTAGCTTGCCAGCGGCTGTCATGGGCACCACATCTCCGTAGCCAACAGTTGTGAGGGTGATAAAGGACCACCACATAGATTCCGGGATAGAGCCAAAAACCTCTGGCTGAACTTCATGCTCAAATAAATAGATGGAAGTGCTGGAAATCATCACCGCCAGCACGAGAAGATAGAGCGTGGCCATAAAAGAGCGACGTTCATGCACCACTGCAGCCGCCAAATCTTCAAGCGCTGAGGTATAATGCGAGAGCTTGAACAATCGAGCAAGGCGCAAGATACGCAGCCACCGCAGGTCAATCCCGCCAAATAGAAGAGGTAGCAAGCTTGGCAATATCGCCACCAAGTCAATAATGCCAGTAGGGCTTAAGATATAGCGTAGGCGCGCCCGAAATACTGGGATTTTATTATGCTCGGCCACCACAGCGGCAGCCTTAATCCGCAATATATATTCAAGCGAAAATAAGCTGACTGATATGGCTTCTATCCACCAGAAAACCATATGATATTCTGCATAGAAGTAAGGCACAGTCTCTAGGCATACAGCCGTTAAATTGATGATAATAATAACTGAGAGCGTGATATCCACCCACCAGCTAGCCCTATCGCCCGGCTCAGCTTTTTCAAGCAGGCGATAGAGATACTGGTTAAAGGTTTTAACATCCGGTTGTGCAGGCATTCAGACGTCCTGATCCATGGTCATTACAGCGTCTTTAAAAATTATCCTTACGACTTCTTATTTCAGCAAACACGTCTCTATCAGAAGCCTCTATCATCTTTAGGTGCGCGCGAATTCCTGCATCAGAGGCGCGCAGAAACGGGTTAGTTGCCAGCTCTTCAGATAACAGGCTCGGCACCGTTGGCTGACCCTTTGCCCGCTTTTCTTCCACTCCAGCGCAACGGGCAATTAAATCTGCATTATCCGGGTCAACAGATAGCGCAAATTTAGCATTACTCTGGGTATATTCATGGCTAGAATAAATGGTGGTATTTGCTGGTAGTGCCATCAATTTGGTTAAGCTATTCCACATCATGGAGGGATCGCCCTCAAATATACGCCCGCACCCTAGCGAGAACAGCGTATCGCCAGTAAAACAAACCCCTTGTTCTGGTAGATAATAATTCAGCATATCCAGCGTATGGCCAGGCGTTGCGATAACTTCGATATCTGTTCCGCCAAAATTCAGCCTATCCCCTTCGGCAAGGGTTTGGGTGATATGCGCATGCCCATCCTTATCACCAGCCGGGCCATAGACTGTAGCCCCGGTTGCGCCGGCTAATTCAACCACCCCATCTGTATGATCCCAATGATGATGGGTCAGTAAAATATGGCTAACACGCCAGCCAGTTTCCGCAATAGCCGCTTGATAGGCAGCACCATCACCAGCATCTATCGCGGCTGTCTGGCCACTTTCAGGGTCATGCATCAATACCCCGTAATTATCGCTGCCATATAAAAACTGATGAAATCTGAATGGGATCATTTTGCGCTTGCCTCCGCAGGTATCTGATAGACCTAACCACAGGTCTAATATGTCAGGTGCTAGTCTAACCGCAATAGTGCCGCCCTCACAAGGGGGGTATCTACCCGTCATTTGAGAAGACAAAAACCACCTATTTTATACAAGGCCACTTGCAAGCTAATAGCATCTCGCGCCATGATGCTGACATGTTAGAGCCTAAACATATTCGCTATCTTGTTGTGCATTGCTCGGATACCCCTGATGATGACGGGGTTACCGCAGCCGATATCCATGCCATGCATCTTGGATTTGGCTGGGATGGTGCTGGCTATCATGCCATAATTACCCGTGATGGGATGTGTCATGCAGGGCGGCCTGAATATTGGCAAGGCGCCCATGTAAAGGGACGCAATCAGGATAGTTTAGGCGTCTGTCTTATCGGGCGGCATGCCTTTACTAGCGCCCAGTTTGCCGCACTTGAAACCTTGCTTCTGGACTGGCAAGGGCGCTACCCAGATGCTGAGGTGGTTGGCCACCGCGACATTCAGGACACCTCTAAAACCTGCCCTAATTTTGATGCCGGCCAGTGGTGGCAAAACCATAATCCGCTAGCCGGGCAAACTGCCCTTGTGATGGCGGCTTGTGCACCGCTTTATAAGACCCCGCCTGCTAGAGATGGTTTGCTGCCTGCCCCAGAAACAGAAGCCCTGATGGGTGAAGTGGTGGAAATACAAAGCCCAGATCAGGTGTCAGGCTATATAGAAGTTAGGCTAAAACAAGATGGCTATAAAGGATGGATGGCTGTAACCTGCCTCTGCCGTACTCCTGACGATATAAACCGCCAGAAAAGGCATAAAATTACCGCTGCTGCAACATTTGTCACCGCCGCGCCTGATGTAAAATCTGCGCCGCTGGCCAGCTTGTCTATGGGCGCAATAGTAAAAGTTGAAGATGAACAAAATAGCTATACCAAAGTTAGCCTTAATGGCCGAGCAGGCGTGCAGCTAGCGGGATATCTGCCGACGCATACCCTTGGTGAGGCCGTTAGCGATATAAAAGTGCCCGACACCGATTGGCCGGTATTTGGTGAAAAATTTTTGGGCATGCCTTATAAATGGGGCGGGCGTAGTGCTGCTGGCCTTGATTGCTCAGCACTCCTTCAGCTTTCTTTGAGTGCGGCAGGCTTTAACGTTCCGCGCGACAGCAGACCACAACACGCCTTTATGAAACCAGCAGCGAAGATGCCAGATGCCCGCTTTAAGAATTATCAGCGCGGTGATATCCTGTTCTGGGAGGGGCATGTTGGTATATGCATAAGCAAGGCGTTATTGCTGCATGCGAATGCGTATCATGCCAATGTTGCGATAGAGCCAATAGAACAAGCTATCACCCGCATAAAAAGCTATTTTGGCGCGCCAACCGAGCATATTGATGGCGCACAGCTACTACAACTACTTAGCCGCCAGCCCCTAAGCTAGCGCCTCTTTTAACTCTTTTTCCTATCCAAACTAGTTAACGTGCCGCGCATCCACCATAATAACACCAATGACGGGCCAACCATTATTGCGGTGATGATAAAGAACATCCCCCAATCTCCGTTCAACCAATCAACCAACGCCCCAGAAGACGAGGCTAGAAAGGTTCGCCCTAGCGTGCCGATAGAGGCCAGCAAGGCATATTGGGTGGCCGTATAATTTCGGTCGACCAAAAGCGAAATAAAGGCCACAAACACTACGGTTGCGATAGCGGCGGCTAAATCATCTAGCACCACCGCTAGTGCAAATAACCATTCAACCTTGCCTGTCCATGCCAGAACAGAGAATAACAAATTGGTTCCGGCCATAAACAGCCCAGCCAGCAATAACGCACGCACCACCCCTGAGCGCACCGCAACATAGGCGCCAAGCAGGGACGATATAACCGTAACCACCCAGCCCAACCCTTTGGAATAGATAGCAATATCTGATTTCGAAAAGCCGACTTCTTTATAAAAGATAATCGACATCTTGCCCATAAAGGCCTCACCTATCTTAAACATGAAGATAAAGCAGAGCAGCATCAGGCCAATTTTAAATCCATTATTCCGGAAAAAACTTAGTAACGGGGTTACTACCGTTGAGCCTAAAAAGCTGAGCATAAGGGTCAGCGCACTTTTCTGCCCCATTGTTTCCTGTAGTTCATCCTGCGCCGCATTTTGTGCCGCTATCCGCTCTTTTGTACCAGTTTCGGGGATCAGCAAAAGACCTAAATTGGTAAGGACCACCACCCCTCCTAGAACAATAAAAGTCATCTGCCAGTAATTTTCGATGCCCATTGTCTCAAACTTGTCTGCCAGCAGAAGCGCAGCCATTCCGCCCAGCTTAAAGCCCGTCCACCACCCGATTACCGCCATAGATGCACCGGCTGCCATCGCGCCAGTTTCAGCGCGGTCTATCTGTTCAATACGCAAGGCATCAATAGTGATATCCTGGGTTGCCGAACAGGCCGCAATAGCAAGCCCTATTGCCATTACTAAAACAATATTGGCCGATGGTGCGGTGGTGGCCCATAGCAACAACCCTGCTAGAATAATGACCTGCATCGTCAAAATCCATGCCTTCCGATGCCCTAGCATGTCAGTTAGGAACGGCACCCGCAAACGGTCAATCAACGGCGCCCATAAGAAATTTATCGAATAAACAGAGAAAATCAGCCCTGCCCAGCCAACCGCACTCCGCGATAGGCCATCTTCTTTCAGCCAAAGTGAGAGGGCGCTCCCAATTAAAACCCATGGAAAGCCGCTGATAATTCCTAGCAAGAAAATACGCCGCATGCGGACGTCCAGAAAAAGCCCAAGCCCCTTTGATGATGCTTCCATATTCCCCCCCACCTTTAAGCTTTAAGACAAAGCTTGTAAGATATTTGCGCTATCTGCGCATAAAAGCTAGCTTCAGTCTAGGGGGAGTTGATAGCAGATGGCAAGAGGCAGGCAATGAGCGAAATATGGCATTTGCGCGCGCAAGAACAGGGATATGTACTTGATACTGGTTTTGCGCATTTAACCTGTTTTGTTGGCAAAAGCGGACTGATAGATGCAAGGCATAAGCACGAAGGTGATGGGGCTACCCCAAAAGGGCAATGGGCGGTGCGCGGGCTATTTTATCGCCCTGACCGCATAGATAAAAACCAGCTTCCCGCTGCCCTGCCAATGCCGATACGCAGCCTTGCCCCACATGATGGCTGGTGCGATGATGCAAACTCACCAGCTTATAATTATCCTGTGCGCCTGCCCTTTTCTGGGCGGCATGAAGATTTATGGCGCGGGGATGGGCTGTATGATTTAATTCTGCCACTAGGTTATAATGATGCCCCGCCGCAAGCTGGCAAGGGCAGTGCAATTTTCCTGCATTGCGCTGATGCTGAAACTAGATACACAAAAGGCTGTGTTGCCCTGCGCCATTCTGATTTATTAACCGCTATCCAAAAGGTTAAGAGCCCTCTTTATATTAACATTTGATAATGTTTAGAAGCTGCTAACGCTGTAATTATGAATAAACTCTGAAAATTCTAAGAAAAATAGAGCAAATTAGGGCAAAAACTCAAAAATCCTTTTGATACAATTCTTAATTGTTTTAGGCAATATAATATACATCTTTTTGTATTAAATTTTTATTAATAGGATTGACTGTAATGACTGGTATCATAGCCTCTAAACTTTCTTCTAACCTTTCAGAATTTGCCTCTCGCTCCCCTGCTCTTGAAAACAAAGCAGCCCGCATATTCCAGCAAAGCCGGTGGTTAAATGATATATCATTGCCCTTGTTATTGGCACTTGCTGGCAGTCTTGCTAATCGGCCAGCAGAAGCCCAGCAAGAGGGTGAGCTAAATGATATCGTCATTACCGCACAAAACCAGTTTGGCACAACAAGCCAACTGATAGTTCGTGATGAGACCCTTTATTTACTGGAAGCTGGGTGTAATCTGGTCATGATACGCCAGCTCAGTCCAGAGGATATTGCCGCTATCCGCGCGCTATCGCTTCTATCTGTTGAGGAGGTAGGCTTACATCTGCAACTTGTCTCTTATGCACCAATTACAGACTCTGAGCTTTCTGATTTTTGTGTTGCGAGCGATCCTGTTTCCTCATTTGTAAGCCGCATCCGCAAAGATGATGGTGAAAGTAGCTCTATAGCTGGCATCCTCGCAGGTGGGCTTGGCTTGTTACTCGGCTTAGCTGGCGGCGGCGGCGGCGGTGGGTCTGGCCGTGCCAACCAGAGCGATATTACTATCACAGATGGCGGGCGAAGCGATTTTGCCACGCTAGAAGATGCGGCAACAACCAGTATTGACGCGCCCAAAGTGCTAAACCTTACCGAAGGCAATCATGGTAGTGAGGATAGCGATATTGCGACAAGTATCAGCATAGCTATTACCAACAGCGATGGTAGCGCATTGCCCGCATCTGACATCACGCTAAGTGACGGCAATGATGATGAGGAAGATGACCTGTTCATCCTGAAAGGCAATCAACTTTATATTAAGGCAGGCGCACCAGAAGAAGGCAAAACAAAATTTGATTTTGAAAGCAACCCTAGTTTCGATTTAACCATTTCTGGCGGTGGGCAGACGCAGACCCTGAAAGTGAATATCACCGATAAAATCCTGAATGAGGATGAGGAGATCACCCTATCTCTGGCAAAAAGAGCGCGAGATGATGAGGAGGCGTTTGCACCTATTCAAATTACCGATAAAAACCATAAGGTTGATGAGCTAGATGATGATTATTACTTTTTGATCGTCTCAGCAGAAAATGCAAATAATGCGGATCTGAAAAGCAAGTTTGAGCTGACCAAGACCATGAATAGCGGAGACGTAACCGCACGCCATTTAAAACTTAAAACTGGCCAAACGCTGGAGGATGAAGCTACTGGGGATATCACCATCTATGTGGCGGCAAATAAATTTGAAATTCAGCTAGAGGCTGATGAATTACAACACACACAGATTAAAAGTGTTGCAGAAATAACGGAAGGTACCTCCCCTCAATTTCCCTTAACCAACCCCCTCGAGACTAGCCCTTTAGAAGTTGAAGTAGGCACAGATGAATATATCGTGCTGAAGGATGACGGCACATTTGAGGCCGTTACACAATCAGATTTAGATAAACTGTCAGCAGGTAGATTTGCGATCGTGGCAACCCTTCACACGGATATCAGTGATATTGAAGATGAAGGTCTGATAGATACCCAGCAAAAAACTGAATCAGATGCGGATTATTTCACCTCAACAACCGAATTAAAGAAAATTGATATTGAGCTTACAGACGTCGCTCTCAATCTAACTGTCACAAAGGAAATGGATGAAAGCGCCACTAACAAAGGCGTAAATGACATTCTTGGTCATGAAAAACATGAAGATGACCATGTATCCTATCAAGAGGCTGAGCAGGCAGAAACAGCCAATATCCGTATCGTTGATCTAGACGGGGACACCAGCGACGCTTCAGACCAAATAAAAGGCGTTGATGGGGTGGTTATAGATTTATCTGCTACAGCTACAGATATAGAAGACACCCCGGTAAAATATGCCACTAAGACCACTGAGGATGGCAACGATGTTATCACGCTAGGTGCCAATGCTGGCGATTTGGCCGCAGGGGATAAGCTAACCAGTATTGAGAATATCACCGGCTCTGGCTTTGTTGATGTACTTATCGGGGATGGCAGCGCAAACACCCTTAATGGCGAGGCTGGCGATGATTATCTGGATGGCGGCACGGGCGATGATACGCTAGATGGCGGGGCAGGTGCAGATAGGCTAACTGGCGGGGCGGGGGATGATGTATTTGTCCTAGAACTATCAGATGGCGCGCGCGGCCAAGATATCGTCACAGATTTCACCGCGAATTCGGATAAGATACAAATAAGCTTAACGCAGGCGAATATCACCACTATCAATGGTGAGGGAAATGATGCAGACAAACTGGCAAAGCTGCTCGAGCTGGCCAATTTAAGCACCGCCAATAATGCGGATGCAGGGCACACATCTACCAGCAATGATGCCTCAGCTAATGACACGGTTATTACCTATACAGCTAGCGGCGCAAGTGACGTTGTGATGGTGCTAGAAGATTATAGCACCGCGCTTACATTTGATGATTTTGCTCTAGAGGTTTTATAAAGAGTTCTGCAAGAAAGTCTTTTGAGAAAGTCATATAATTGGACTTGCGAAGGGGCGATATCCTCTAATCAGCGCCTTTCCCTGCAGCTAATAAAGCGGTTATCTCAGCATGGCGGCGGCGTAGCTTCGCGTTGCGTGGCCGCATTTCAGACATTAATCCGTTCTGAACCCGCCCTTGCAAAACCATCAGCTGTGTTGATATCAGATTAAGGCAGATTTTCTGCGCAGTACCAGCTTTCAGCCGAGTGGAGCCTGCCAAGGCCTCTGCACCTGTTTCCAACAAGATAGGATATTCTGCTACCGTCAATAAATCTGTATCACGGTTATTGGCCATCCCAATGGTTAGCGCGCCTGCCTGCTCAGCAGAACTCAAAGCAGCAATAGTAAAGGCTGTCTTGCCGCTAGCTGCCAGCCCTATCACCACGTCCCCTGTGCCAATTTCTAGCGCCTTCACCCCGTCTTTTGCCGCCTCAATGCTGTCTTCTGCCCCCTCGATAGGGCGCACGAGCGCTTCCAATCCGCCTGCTATCAGATAGTCCACGCGCGCAGCAGGCCAGTCAAAGGTCGGCAATAGCTCAGAGCCATCTTGCACCGCTATTCGCGCAGAGGTACCAGCCCCAACATAGATTAACCGTGCATTACTATGTTCAGACAAGCATATATGCGCAGCCTCTACCGCCGAGGTTATCTCTGGCAAAGCAGCCTCTAGGGCAGGAATGGCTTGTGCCTGATTTTCTAGCATAACCGCTAGCGCGTCCGCACATGCCAGCTTGTCTAGCCATTTTTCCGGCTCTAGCCGCGCTTCTGTATTATGCTCGCTCATTAATCTGGTATCTTTCTGCCGATTACTAAAGTTTTATGCCTCATTATATCGTCTGAACTTATCACAAAACATCACCATCTAACTTTGCGGTTCAGCCAGATTATCATAGAATGCAGAATATCATAGAATGTCAAAACCTCATCAGAAGGCAAGGTAGATTTATGCCCACATCCATGCAGAGAATAATTGGCCTAATGTCTGGGACAAGTGCAGATGGCATAGATGCTACCATCATTTGCTCAGACGGGACGCGAATTGAACGCACTGGCCATGCCATCACCCATGCCTACCCAAGCGGCCTGCGCAAGGCAATATTGGCAGCTGCCGCAGATGCAGCATCTTACCTAGCAGACCCAAATCGCCGCGCCCAGTTGACACACAGCATTACAGATGCCCATAGCAAAGCCGTGGCCAGCTTGCGACAATCTGCCAATTTCCCAGAAATTGACCTGATAGGCTTTCATGGCCAGACTGTCTATCATAACCCTGCCCTAGGCCGCACTATCCAGCTTGGTGATGGTAGCCAGCTTGCCAAAGCAGCCAATATTCCAGTCATCTATGATTTTAGAGCCGCAGATATGGAAGCAGGCGGACAAGGCGCGCCTCTAGCGCCAATTTATCACCAGCTTATCCTGCAGCAGGCCGCCTGCGAAACTAGCGATATAAAACTGCCAGCTCTTTTTATCAATATTGGCGGGGTATCAAACGCCAGCTTTGTAACAAACGCAGGTGTAGAGGGGTATGATATTGGCCCTGGCAACGCGCTGATAGATGATTTATGCCAGATTTTTTACCAAAAACCATTTGATGCAGGCGGCGAAATTGCGGCGTCTGGCGAGATTTACACCCCCTTTATCGAAAGCGTGCTAGCTGACCCATTTTTCAAAATAGCGGGACCTCGCTCGCTAGACCGTGCCCATTTTCATGGCCATCTTAGCCAGCCTGACTTTGCCAGCCTGCCAGCAGCTGATCAGATTGCCACTGCTACCGCCCTAACAGCACGAGCAACTCTTCACTATATTGCCCAGCTAGAGGTGTTGCCGGAGACGATCATTATCGCAGGGGGCGGCGTACATAATCACACGCTGATAGCGCAGATAAAAAAGGGTCTGCCGCGTTCTTGCAGGCTTGTCGAAGCGCAGGCAATAGGCTGTTCTCCTGATTTTGCCGAAGCTGAGCTAATGGCGCTCCTCGCCGCCAGATGGCAGGCCAAACTCCCTTCCAGTTTTCCAACAACAACCGGCGTGCCGTCCCCGCAAATTTGCGGAGTAAGGGCAATACCGCCTAATATCTAGTGCCGCCTAATATCTAGTGCCGCCTAATATCGAGTGCCGGCTAAAGCTGTTCAAATTTTAAAGCTGGCAGGATGTCAGCAGAGCCATCTATACTAACGCTATCTTTGATCGGAACAGATGCCAGAGCCATATGACAGATAATAACAAAACCCCTATCGCCCTGATACCGCCTATTCATCGTGGCTATATTGAGGGGTATTATGGTCATCTACTTAGCTGGCAAGAACGCCGCTATCTACTGGCTCATTTGTCAGCGCTACAATGTAATGCTTATCTTTATGCACCAAAAGAAGATGTCTATCATCGCCGGCAATGGCGCATCCCATATGATACAGATTTTATCACCTCCTTTAGCGCCTTTGCAACAGAGGCTGAGAAGATTGGGATACGCGTTCTTGCCGGAATTGCCCCTGGTCTTGATTTTGATTTTGCAGCCCCTGATGGTGATAGTGCTGCCCTGTTCGCCAAAGCAGACGCGCTTACAAAGGCAGGCGCTGACGCCATTGTCTTAATGTTCGATGATATTTCTGATGATGTATCTCACCTTAGGGAGGCAGGCTTACAAGAAGGGGTGTGCCATGCCATGCTGGCAACATCACTAGCAGCGCATTTGCGGGTCCCTGTAATACTGGTGCCGCGCCTTTATTCAGATGAAATCAGCGGCGACCATGATGCGTATGCGCATGCGCTGAACCAGTATTTAGATCCAGAAATCAGTATTTTGCTTTGTGGTGAGACAATTGTAGCAGAAACAGTAAATTTGCAAGGACGGGCTGGCTATATCGGCAATCAGTTAGAAAATCCTTTAATCATCTGGGATAATCTTTATTGCAATGATTATTGTCCGCGCCGACTTTTCCTTGGCCCTTATCAGGGGCGGGGGGCGCAGGATCCAATTTTGCTGAATGGCACTGGAATGCCGCAAACAGATGCCCTGCTACTATCGCTGATGTGTGGACACTCACAAAAACAAGTGCTGCGTGATGCGGGTGTTCCAGATGCTGTAGAAGCGCTTCTGCCCTTTTTCAATTTACCTGTTTTTTCAGGGCAAGTTTTAGCCTCTCCTGAAGTCCCAAAAGCCTCTGATATATCTGGTGCATTGGCAGCGATAGAAATTCTGCTTTGGGAATGGAAATCACCCCTAGCGCTGGAATGGTATCCCTATCTTTTTGGCCTGAAGCATGACCTGCTGCTTTACGCCAATGAAATGCCTGAAGAAAGGCTTGCAAAAACACAAACAATAGCGCTTTGTGCTAAACTATTGGGCACAGAGAAATGAGCCCGTCTGATAGCCCCCACCGCGAGAAAGAACGCCTCTCAGCAGATATCCAGAAAGTCTTTGATGGCCATAATGATATGCTCTATCAGCTATGGGAACGCGGCGATCAGAAAGGGCAGCTTTTCTTGGATACTGATCATAGCAACCCGCTTTCTATTACCTATCATAAGGCCAGAAACGGGGGGTTAGCAGGCGGTCTGTTCGCGATATTTGTACCAGAGAATAATACACCGGCGAATAATGCACCGGAGAATAATAGACCAGAGAATAATGCACTGGCGAATAATACATCAGAAGGCACCAGCAAACTTAGCCAGCCAGAAGCCTTTCAATATACACTCGATATGCTCGCTATCGCCCATTATTTGAACGATACACACCAGCATACCTTCCGCATCTGCCGCAACAAAAGCGATATTAATGAAGCGGAGAAAGAGGGCGCAATCGCCGCTGTCTTGCATATCGAAGGCGCAGAAGCAATAGGGGCTGATTTAAAGGAATTGGAGCTGCTAGCCTTGCGCGGTGTACGCTCTATCGGGCCTTTATGGTCCCGGCCTAATATCTTTGGACAAGGCGTTCCTTTTTCCTATCCGGGCAGCCCAGATCAGGGCAGCGGGCTAACCGCAAAGGGCAAAGCACTGGTCAGAGGGTGTGATGCGGCTGGGATAGTGTTAGATGTCTCTCATCTAAATGAAGCTGGCTTCTGGGATATCACCAAAATATCTGACCAGCCCATTATCGCTAGCCATTCCAATGCACATAGCCTATGTCCTAGCCCGCGCAACCTAACCGACCGCCAGCTAGATGCCATAGCTGAGCGCGGCGGTCTGGTCGGGGTATGTTTTGCAACAGCTTATCTACGCGAAGATGGGGCACGTGACCGCAATACCTCCATTGACCTTATCCTGCGCCAATTTGACTATCTTATTAGCCGCATCGGCGAAGACAAAGTTGCGTTTGGCTCTGACTTTGATGGGGCGGTTCTACCAGCTAGCCTACCTGATGCCGCCGCCCTGCCAGCTTTGCTCGCTGCTATGCAGGCTTATGGTTTCGGTGCGCCCCTTATAGCCAAGCTGAGCTGGGATAACTGGCTGGACAAGCTAGTTTAAGCTCCTGCTCCTCTAGGCCAGCATTTCTGGCAGGCTACACATCTTAAAACCAGCCTTTGTCAGACCTTCTTTAATATGGGCAGCCGTTTGCAGGGCTGATGGCCCGTCACCATGCACGCAAACTGATACCGCCTCCACTTCCAGACGCCCGCCTTCCACATCAATAATGACCCCCTCTTCAAACATGCGC
>Ga0209138_1000812_pt1 | contig 28715 bp, 4 predicted proteins | sample SaaInl3SG_22_DNA_FD_184645 | JGI IMG/M metagenome (GOLD analysis project Ga0209138, IMG submission 184645) | Marine microbial communities from expanding oxygen minimum zones in the Saanich Inlet - ESP_153SG_22_DNA (SPAdes) (version 2) | ecosystem: Environmental > Aquatic > Marine > Intertidal...
ACGCTTGATAAAACTATAACAGCAGGCACGTACACGCTTGACCTCACCTATGCGGTTGCTGGCGGTTCTGTTTCTACATCTGTTGAGTTTGTTGTTGCCGCGCCCCCAGCCCCGCCATGTATTAGCGAGGCAAGCGCAAGCGCAGCCGCCACGGCTGGCACAGCAACAGATATCTTCCGCGATAATAGCGGCAGTCAAACCACTACTGCCTTGCGTGCGGTCAGTAGTCAGGTAAGTGCAACTGAAGCTAAAAAGCTGTCCTTTAGTGTTTATGATGACCCTTCTGTTACTAGTGACGAGTTGAAAAATTTTGCAAGTCAATATCCGGCTGGACAATTTAGCCTATCTGGGTCAGATAGCGCGCATTTCACGATTGATCAGGACGGCATGATTAAGCTCATAGAAAATGCGGATTTTGAGCGCAAAGCAACCTATGATTTTGCTGTTGAATATAAAGATGATACTGCAGGATTCACTGATAATGTCTCCCTTAGCATTGCCGATGATAATACCGATAATGTGTTACATATCAGTAATATCAGCATCGCAACAGCAGACAAAGCCAAAGAGGCGATATTAGTCTTGGATAAGGCACTTGATCAGGTAAACCGTTTCCAGTCCTATGTTGGTTCTATACAAAACAGGCTACATTCTAGCTTAGAGTTAAGCTATGTATCGCTGGAGAACGCTACAAAGGCACGTGGGCGTGTTATTGATTCAGATTTTGCAGCCGAGACGCAATCTATGGCAACCCAGCAGATTTTAATGCAAAGCGCACAATCGATCCTAGCCCAAGCCAATAGCGCAAAACAAAACATCCTCTCCCTTATCGGCTAGGCTAGTCATTTTACTCTAAAATTTTTTGATAATGTTTAAGCGCTTCGATATTTTTTAAGCGCCATTTTTAAGCGCCAAATAAGCTTGGCTAGAAGGTTACGTTCAGCGACGATCCAACCTTATATTGCCCTGCACTTGATGAGGGCAGCACATCATTTGTGTCGACTTTCAACTCTGTGTTTAACTTAATCTGATCTGAATTAAATAAATTCTGATTGATATTCATCAGATATTCCATGAAATCGGTATCGCGGTAATGCTCATAGCGTATCCCAAAAGAGAGATGGCCTTTATCTCCTTCAAAGGGCGAGCTGACTTTCGCGGATAGACCGCCGCCACAATCTGCTGACATAGATCCAGTGCCGCATTTAAGTAATGGAGTTACTTGCAAAATGCGCGCTTTTCCATTTTTTATCTCGCCAAGTTCAAAATTTGCTTTTGGCTCAAAGCGGGCAATAATTTCATGGTGACCTTTACCGCTCATGAGACGGTTAAATTTTGAAATTCCATAGGTGATATTCAAATCATGGCCGTTTTGGTAGTCATAAAGGGCATCAATGGAAAATTCTAGAATGCCAGCAAAACGTTTAGCTTTATATACGCGGCCAACTGAAAATCCTGTCTGGAACTGATAACTCAGATAGCTGCTATCCAACAACATACCAGATTTCGTTAAGCTGAGGTCAGTATTGCTAATCCCGGCTGAAAAATAAGCCGAGTTCAAAACATCTACATCTGCTGTATAAACTTTATAGATACCTATATTCACACCGCTAGTATTTTTATCGCCCTTATATTCTGTATTGAAGTCTGCATTTTCATGGGTCAGATGCACAAATCTGCCAATTGCGCTTTGCTCATCACTAGCCTTTTTTTCTAGTGCAAAGCTAGCGATAAGACGCCGCGCTTCTGGACCATTTTTTTGTTTGCTTGTTTGTGCTGCAATTTTTGTGATCAGCCTATCATTACTGCGGATAAGCGGGGTGTATAAATCATAGTTGAAATGTGCATGATGGCTACCATCATCTGCAGCTACATCCAATGACTTAACCGCCCCAACAAGGTTCTGTTTAAAGGTTGTTTGCGCATCCGGAATAGGCGTATCCGGCTGTGAGAAGAAGGCTTGGCGGCTTGTCTGCGATGAGGTGCTATCGGCAAAACCGGTGCGCGGCTCTGGCGTATTAGGTTCAGCCTTACTTGCTAGAACACTAGATTGGATCATAACGCTATCCAGACTAGCACGAATAAGCCGATGGGAGGCCTCTATAAGGTCATGACCCTTTTCTTGGGCAAGCTGGTCAGATACACCGCGCACGTAAGTTTCCGCCTCATCAATTAAGCTTTGCTCGATGCTGATATCATTATCAGTGATGGAGACGCTCGCTGATGAGGTGCCTAAAGTTACATTTACAGGATTGGAAAGCGTCAGAGAAAAACTCTCAGAGGCTTCTGTATCGCTATCATCTATGATTGTTACCGAAACGGTTTTTGTCTGCTCGCCTGTAGCAAAATTTAACGTGCTAGACACACTGGTATAGTCACTACCTGCTAGGGCAGTGCCGTTTGATGTTGTGTAATCTACGCTTAGCGAACTTGCTGCAACACTAGACAAGCTGACCGTGAAACTATGTGTACCAGCACCCTCAGAGACGCTGGCAGCAGAGCTAACAGAGACAGTGGTAGCTAACACATCATTATCGGTGATGGTATAGGTATGGGCTGTATTGCTACCCAGCGAAGCCCCTGAGGGTGAGGACAAGGTGACTATCACCGTCTCACTGCCTTCTACAATCGCATCATCTATAATAGAAGCAATGGTGATGGTCTCAGAGGTTGAGAGCGCATTAAAAGTCAGCGTGCCATCTGCTAGGGTGTAGTCTGTTCCCCCGCCTGTAGCGGTGCCAGTGACGGCATAAGCAACTGTAACCGCAGAAGCAGAAGCCCCAGATAAATCTACCTGCAAGGCCGCACTGGTGGCAGATTCTGCCCCGCTAGAGCTGGCCGCATTAAACTGAATTGTCGGCGTGCCCTCATTATCGGTGATGGTTGCAGTACCGGTATTATCGGGCATGATAGCAGAACCAGTGCTAACAATATTGGACAGGCTAATATCAAAATTTTCTGACCCCTCTACTATCGCATCATCTGACAAATTCACAACGATAGTTTGTGTCTCAGCACTATTAAAGGGAATGGCTTGCGAGGAAGCAAAATTCAGGGTTCCAGATTTTGTTGTATAGTCCGAGCCAGCTAGAGCCGAGCCATCCACGGTAGTATAATCAACATCTAGGGTGCTGGCTGTCATGGGGCCTTGTACAGTTACGGTAAAGGTAGCAGTACTATCTGTTTCATTTACCGAGATATCCCCTATCGACACCACTGCATCATCATCTAGAATAGTAAAGGTTTCACTAGAGGTTCCAATAGTTGCTTGCACCGGATTAGTGATGGTAAAGGTGAAGGTCTTATCCGCATTATCTACAGAATTATCGGTTAGAGGCACTGGAATAGTTACGTCTGGCGAGCCTGCGACTATCGTAGCCGTGCCAGAGGTAGAGCTATATTCAACGCCCGCACTCGCCGTTCCATCGCTGGTCGCATAATTAAACGAAACATCCACGCCAGCGGGCGTATCTAGCGCAACAACAACATTTGCATTGCCGCCACCTTCGACGATAGCCCCTAAAGACGAGACAGATAGGCTAGGCAACGCATCATCATTTTGAATGGTCACAATGCTGGTGTTATCAGCGATAGTTGCGTTAGTAGCATTGCTTAAAACCAGTGAAAAATTCTCATCATTCTCGAAGCTATCATCACCAAAAATGACAGGACTAACATTTATCGAAGTATCACCGCTTAAGATGTACAATGTTCCTGAGTCAGATGAATAGTCACTATCTGCTGATGTGGCTGTACCATCTTGAGTTTGCCACTGAAAGGAAACAGACTGACTAGAGGGGTGCGATAGCGTGACCGCTACATTAGGCTGTGAGTTAACCCCGAAAGCACCTTCTAGAGAGCTAATATCCGCAATAGACAGGGTAGGCACAGTTTCATTTTCAGTGATGGTATAGGTATGCACTGTCGTACTGCCCAACGTGGCAACAGTAGGGCTAGACAGGGTTAGAATGACCGTTTCATCCCCTTCGTGAATATTATCATCAACGATACTACTAATCGGGATAGGCAAGGTAGTAGTACCAGAGGAAAAAGATAGCATGCCATTTGCTAGGGTATAGTCTGTTCCGCCGCCGGTTGCGGTGCCCGTTACGGTGTAATTTACGGTGATTGTCGATGACCATGATGCAGATAAGGACACAGGAATACTTGCAGAAGAAACCGCCTCAGAATTTGCTGAACTACCTGAATTAAAAGAGATTGTTGGCGGGGTATCATCATCTATAATACTGAAATTAAAACAAGGTTCACCACCGCTATTTGTATAATCGCTTGAATAAGTAAAAGTAGTTCGAGGAAATGAGCTTTCATTCGAAGGCAGCAAACAAATAGCGCCAACTTCTGTTCCCTCACTCGCTGAATCATCAACCAGTGGTAACGTCAAACTATAGCTACTCGAATTGATATTTACTTTCTCTTCGCCTCCAGAATCGCTGGTGAAATCACTGGAGGGATCTAGCGGGTTGCCTGTACCAGCTTCAATACTCCAGTAAAATAGATACTCATCATCAGCCGGCACATTACTGGAAAAAGTCACCGTAAGATTTGAATTACCTCCTTCTGTAACCGACCCTGTTACATCCACGTCAATTACAGAGGCATAGGCTGGAAATAGCCAAAACAACCATACAACAACAAACGGGAACCACTTGGGAAATGTGTAAAAACGTTTAAACAACTATTTTTCAGCCAAATCAAATGCAACATCTAAAGAGTAACGACCCAAATCAGTAAAAATTGAGGCTGTGAAACATTAGTATTTTCTAAGGTAAAAGGCAAATTATGAGGCGGGCACTAGAAAGCTTTCCAGACTGCTCTGCTGAATGAGTACCTCATCACCGTCTGCCTCTGCACTTTCTGGTGCGCCAGCATCTTCTAGCGCGTCTATATCAATTATTGCATCAGGCTGGGCAACACCCAGACCCTGTTGCAGAAGGACATCTATTGGCTGTGTTGTGGTACCTTCTCCTAAGCCGATGCCTATCGCTCCTTGCGCATCATCTGCAAAGCCGCGCCGCAGATTACGCTGCTGGTCTCTTAGCCCTCTGGTGGCCACAGTAGCCACAAAATTAGAGGAAGCCTCTGGTGTTAGCCCGCCAGTGATACCAACTCGGCGTGAATTGCGGTTTAATTGCTGCAGGACGCCTACAACCTGACCAAGCACTTGCTGGTCTGCGGTCTGTTCTACATTCAATAACGAGAAAGCAGGCGAGTAGTAGTTTAGAACACCTGAGCAATCAACAAAGGGGCGCTGAAGGGTAAAGTTGAAATTAAAGACTGCATTTGCGTCCCCAATATAGCTTGGCAGGCCAGTGCAACGGAAATCATCTTCACGATCTGTTGCAGCTTCCATTGCACCGTTATCAAAATAGCCTGTTGTTGCTCCGGCTAACAGCCAGTTATCGGGGCTGAGTGTATTATCTTCCAAACGGCCAATACGTGCCATGAAAGGCTCGGTGCCACTATCCCCTAAATTCAAATATAAATCATCCCGGATATTACCATTCGCAACAGTAAAGTTAGAGCCAAAATCAGCAACTGCCGTGTTTGGCGCGCTAATCGCCGCACTATTCATGGACAAATAATCAACATTGATATCAGCATTTGTGGTGATGCCCAACATGGCAGCTACCCCGCGCGCGCCGTCATTCTTGCCGCCAACTTCTAGGCGAAGCGGTGCACTACCACTATGCTGAATATCATTCACATTCACATATTGATGCGCACCAAAGCGCAGACCGCCATTTCCTTGCAAGGTAATATCTGCTGACACATCCCCCCCATCTTGGATGTTTGTGGCCAGCACGGTCACCGCGCACCCTGTCTGACCAGAAGCGCACGCATCATTGTTGGCGGTGGTAATGCCGGTAATAATTGCATCATCGCTTGCATTTATCCGCAGCGCGCCCGTACCCATATTTACAGCTGCATCATCTAGGATGGTAATATTACGCGCCATTGCCAACATATCGCCATTTTGCGTATCAAGCGTGCTGGCAATGGTCACATCTTCAACAGCTGTCAGCGTTAGCAATGCACCAAGTGTGTTAACCCCGCCATCACCATCTATTTGCAGCGATTCATAAGAACGCAAGGTAACATCATTACCATCTGTATCTAAAGTACCCTGCACCCGCAAATTAGCGCCAACCGCAACATCCAACTCACCGGCTAGATCAGCTGACGTCAGGCGCAGATTTTGCCCTAGCGGGCCATATAGCCAAGCACCATCATTTGTGCTGGTTAGCTCAAACTGCGAGCTGGTATAATCAGCTGAAGCCACATCCAGCGCCTTTTGCTTTTTAACAAGGCTAGTATCACTGCTGAGATATTGCTCGCCAATGCCATCAGCAGCCATCAGCCGGACAATATCGCCCTTCACATCAACAATCAGGTCGTTTTCGGCATCGAACATAGCCCCAGATGAGGTTAAACTTACCTCTGCTGGCGAATAAATCTGGCCAATGCGCATATCATTAGTAAGCTCTTCGACCCAGATGCCGCCTAGCGCCCGTGCTGTCATCTTATAGGTATCAGCAATATCCACGCGGAAAGGTGTGCCTGACGCGCCGATAACCCCGTCTCCTGACTCGATCACAGCGTTCTGGCCAGATAGAGCCGCATTGTTATCACTGCGCACATTGTTTATGTCGCCATTGATTTTTAAGCGCACCTCGCCGCTTGCAGCCAGCGTATTGATATTCAGGCCATAATCTGAATTCTCACCACCAATAAAGGCATAGCCTGATGGCGCATTGATATTGATCACAGAATTGCTATTGCGCGCCTCAATATCTATATCCTCACGCTCTGTTACGGTCAGGGTACCGGTCAATGGATCAGCCTCTATAGGCTCCCCATCCTCATCTAGTTCCGGCTGTGCGGTCAGCGCGTCCATATTATCAAAGGTAACATCATCAGACTCAGCTGCAGTTAGGATGATTTTATCATTATCTGACAGGTTGGTATTGTTGATGATATTTTGAATATCATACGTGCCTAATGTCTGGTATTGGCCGATATTCCCGCCTGCTACATTCAAATTAATATTATCACCAATGATATTGGCTGACTCGATATAGGCTGTAGTATCTGTTGTTTCTTTGAAAGCGGTTCCTGGCAGCGGCAATTCAAGTTCATGATCTGTCCAGATATAACCAGCGGTAAATTCATCTGTTTCGTCACTGGATGCCACATGGGTGTAATTTGGATTATAAGATGGCTCACCAAACCTTTCATAAGCTTGCTGATAGCGCGCTTGTTGGCTGGCCTCATAGGCAGCAATACGGCTAGCATCATTATTCATTGCCTGACGTTCATCAGCTGTTGCTGTGTAAGAGAAGTTCGGGTCATAATCTTGGGCAATATATTGGCCACTCGGTGTTTGCTGAACATTACGCAAACGCCAGTAATCATTATATAATTGTGTCATCTCTGTGTTGTAGGCGGTAATTTGATTATCCCGCTTCTGGACCGCGTCACTGCCACGTAATTTCAAATCTTGCCACAAATTCAGCAATTCCGCTTGCGTGGTCAAATCATCTGTCTGCACATCATTTGCATCAATAATGCTGCCTGACAGGGTGCTTAAGGATACATCGCCAATCGCATCAACAGTGCCTAGATAAAGGTCACCTGCTACTTCTGTGAAGTCCAGATTTCCGCTACGCGAACGGACATTCAGCGAGCCTTGATTATTGGTATCCACATTAATGGTTCCGCCACCTGTTTCGGTAATAGAGCCATAAAGCGCCGTCATGGTAATATTATCGCCAGCTATCGCCGTTCCGCCAGAGCCAGTATTAGTGATGATATCCTGACCTGCATATAGGCTTACATCGCCGCTGCTGTTCGCAAGATCAGCAAAGCGCAGCGTGCCTGTTTCGGTTCGCAAATGCACGCCGCTACCAGCTGTTGCATCAATGGTATTGGCGCTATCCTGCAACATCGTTATCGGATTGGAAAGCGTGCCAATAGACCCTGAAGCATTCAGGGTAAGATTGCCAAAATCAAGCTCAGCAGTAGCGTTAGTGACAACAATATCGCCGCCTGTTGCAGTTAGATTAACATTACTGCCAGCAGCTTTGATATTACCATTAATCTGGATACCTGCTGCAGAAGTAATATTCATAGTGCCGGTATCAGAACCAATAAATTTCACATTAACACGCTTATCAGCTTTCACGTCTTGGAAATAGAACATGGTGCCTGTTTCACGCTCGTCGGTATTGTTAGTCCACCAGCATTTATTAACCAGCCAAGGAATACCTTTGCATCTTCGATTTTGTATCGTCGTGGTGCGTGTGAAGCTTTCTTGAATAAATTTTGGACGTAGGCGATATTCTGCATTTGTTGAAGTATCTACGGCCGCATAATCAGCACTTGGCAACGCATTAGCGGGTAGTGCGGTCGCACCTGTAAAGGTCGAAGTTGGCGGCGAATAGCTAGAGGTGTAACTATGCCCGATACCAAATGTCTCCCATGCTGACTTATTGGATCTAAAATTACGCTCAACGCCAATTTCCTCTGCCTGAATCCAGAAATAGCGCTGGTTGGCAAGCGGGTCATAATGGGTCAACCGGCCCGTTGTCCCGTTTAGCCCGGCCACCGCAGCAGAAGGGGTCGCACCGTCTACCCCCTGATTTGACATCACATTTATGGTGTTACCGTTGCGGGTATATTGGGTGACCAGCGGATTGCCAAAGCCATTATCCTTGGCATTGTCTATTAAGGTTACTTTGCCCTCAATCTCGCCAGTGCTAGCAAAGTTCAGGCGCACATCCTTAGAGGAGTTATTGGTTACATTATAAGTGCCATAGCCATCTAGAACATTAATCTGGCCATGCCCTGTACTAATCAGCTTGCCTGCAATGGTGATCTCGCCGCCTTTAGCCTCAAGGCCGTTTACCTCTACGACATCATCGGCGCTATTATAATAGGCAAACACCCCGTCTGTGCCCTCACGGTTAGTGCCGTCAGCGAAATTATACACAATATCATTCTCGACAATCGGCTCTGTTCTGCCATCATTGATGTTGAATTCAGAATGGCTTGCATTAATCGTGATGTCTTTTTGTGCGATTCCGGACTGAATAACCCCGTTCAAATTAATCGTATTCGCGACAATGAAGATCTTACCTGCAATGATGCTCCGGCTATCTTCGCTAGCCTGCAAGGTCTGGGTGTTGGACAGATTGCCTTGTGTACAGCTCTCAGAGTTATTTGGATCGAGGCGCAGATTTCCAGACGCACCAGAACAGCCGCCAGCATCTGCATCTGATACCCCAATATTATCAAGGCGTGATGCCGATATTGTTCCAAAACCATCATTTGATTCTGGATGCGGACCATAGCTAAGAATACCCGGTGTTTTATCGTTCACAAACAACGCGCCACCTGCGGTCACCGACAACTCGGATGCGTTAATTTGTCCGAACTGATGGATAGAGCCATGCCGGTTGTTAATAGTGACATTACCCCCGCGATTTTCAACCGTCCCAGCTAGCATAATCTCTGGCGCAACCACATCCAGCCTATGCCCACTCACGGTTGGGTTATAGGATGAGGCATAAGGGTCAAAGCGCGAGATAATATCTACATTGGTGGTAAAATTATTCGGCGACATAGATAGCGCCATATCCACGCTTGCAGACTTATCTTTATTGATATGACGGATATCAGCAGCATTATTTACCAGCTGTTCATTGAAATAGATATTGCCGCCCGGCTGGTTTGGAATTTCGATATTCTGAATGCGCATCGGGTTTGGCGAGTCATTACGAACCGTAATATTTACCTCATGCTCAGAATGCAAGGTGCCTGCACTGCTACCGGATAGCGTATCTGCTTTCACCTCAATATGACCTGTGGCAGCAAACAGATTGCCAACTTCGATAATATCTACAGCGCCCGTATTCAGATTATCCCGCATCGCTTCCAAAAAGGCGATTTCTGTATCAATATTGCTGGCGGTGGCGCTATCGGCCAAATCATTTATCTGCGAAGTAATTTCGTTAATTTCATCATCAAGAGCAGCCACTGTTCCTGAAGGGTCAACATCGCTGCCGTCCTCAGAGGCGATATCTGCTTGCATGCCTTGAAGCTCGCTAATGCTTGTATCGGCATCATCCATCGTGGTTTGATGCGTGGCCGTACAGCCCGGGGTCACGCTATCATCACAAGCATCACGCAAAATTTGCGCCGTTTGTTTGATAGTTTGCTGGTTGGCGATTTCATCCGCAAGGCTTGGACCTGAATCAGCCATACCCGCAGCATCATCGCGCGCGGTTTGCAGGGCTGTGCGGCGTGCATCTAGTGCCGCAAAGGCATCCGGATTACCAGCCGCTGCCTTTGCATCATTCAAGGCATCTATTTCATCTTGGATATCATTAGCTAGATTCTGATCTTTCAAAATCGTCCATTTAATATTGTCACCAGAACGGATGCTGTCTAGCAGCTGGTCAGAATAGCTGCCTTCGGTAACAACCAGTTGGGTGCCATCATCTAAGTACCAATCGCCGTTAATCTGATTAATCGGACGGCGATAGGTTGTACCATTATCGGCGATATCAAAATTTGTAAAATCACGGCCAAAGCCGATATATTGCTCGTTAAAGATACCTGTTTCTACGCGGCCATCAATAACAACCTCACCCCCACCATTAATCGTCTCACTGCCAAAACTGTCTTCAACTGGCACACCCAGAACTGTGTATTGGTTCCGCCCTGCACCTGCAACAATCATAGTGCCCTTCATAGCGCGCAAATCCATTTTCTGAGCTGATTGAAGGCCAGCACCTGCGCCAACATTTAAACGTACATTACGATTAACAACGGCATCTGCATTCAGCCCAGCATTTATAGCGATCGCCGTTTTGTTAAAGACATCTGCCTTGGCATTCACATTAATATTTGCCAGCCACTGATCTTGCCCAGCAAAGGTGTTTAGATAGCCGTTTGCCCGCACCACACTATTTTGGGAAAGGTCAATTGTTTCGTTCGAGGTTAAGGTTGCATAGGCCTGTGCGCCTGCCCCAACACCAGCCAGACCCCAGACAGAGGTTTTGGCAATGCTATCCATATCAGCATCGGCACTTGTTTTGATATTAATATCGCCGCGCTCCGTCGCTAGCATCGCGCCATCTTCAAACGATACTAAGTTGGTTGAGGTAACTGTATTACGCGCCAAAGCTCGCGGAATTGAAACTACTGCGCCTGTGCTGACCTTAGCTTTGGTGTCCATCTTGTTCAAAGACAGCGCACGGATATTCGCAACCCCCTCATCCCCGAAATCACCCGTAACAAAGGCAGATGCGTTCTGGCCAAAGCGAATTCTGGAATTTTGCGTTTGTGTAGCTTCGGTAAAGCCCACCGCAGCAGAAAGACCACCGCCACCTGCAAAATTGAAATTATCCCCAGATATACCTGTTTTGCCTAGCCGATTATTGGTAACAACATCTAGCTGATGAGAAGTGATATCACTGTAATTACCCAGACGAATATCAACATCTGCACTGCCTGTAGCCGATGCAAGTCCGCCCGTTACCCCCGCTAGGCCAATAGAAGAGGCGTCGATTTTACTATCATAATTATCATTGTTTGCAGCAAGGATATTCAGACCGCCAGTTACATTCACCACAGTGCCAGAAGCGGCATTTGCTGCATCAGCAAAAGTAATGCTATTGGTTGCCGTATTTCTGGCATCAGACTCGCCGCCATTGACCGCTAGCAAGCCCCCTGCCCCAGCAACCAGGTCCATTGTTGCCCGCCGCGAAGATTGCGAGGTGACATCCATATCACCGCGAATGTTGATCTGGCCACCTGCCCCGAAATTAACCTGTGAGCCGCCGGTCTGGCCAACGCGCCCAACATGCGCACCTAAGGCTGCCGCTCCGATAGCAAACCCATCTGTGCGCCCGCGCAAGCGTGCCGCATTATCCGCCAGCACCGTGAATGTCGTGCCATTATCCAACGCGCTCATATTATCGATTGTGTTAATATTTATCGCTGCATTATTGCCAATATTTACGCGGGCATTAGTATCCACATCCAAGAAGTTTTCAGAGCCAGACACCCCCGCTAGAGCCCCGCCAGAAGCCCCAAGCACTTCTGCATCGGCAATATAATTACTGCCATCTGCAAAGCTAGCCGCCATGGTGAGGTTATCAGCTGTCAGGACAGCGTTATTGCCCACAGTTACAATCGCATCACGGTCAATATCAATATCAGAGGAGATAACTGATAAGCCTATGCCAGCGGCAACTGCAACCCCCCTAGCTTCTGAGCTATTGCGTGCTTTCTCATCTGCTAGCAATTCAATAGTGCCGCTAGAATAAATCTCTGCACCATTGCCAATATTGGCGATTGTGCTGCCTGTATCTGACATATCAACAACCGCGCCAACTAGGGCGCCTGCATATGCTAAGCCGGCCGAAACTGCGAGCGCCTCTTGGGTTGAGCGATTACGCGCGCGTATCAGCACATCACCAACCCGGCTACCATTACTGCCGATAGTGGTGTTGGCCCCTATTTGTGCCAACGCATTACCAGAGGCTTCCACCCCTGCATAAGAGATACCAGCCGCTGCTAGACCCCCTGCTACCGCCGCCACACGCACATCTGCATCTACATCACGCAGCGCATCCACACTAACCGCAGAGCTGTTATCTGTCAGCGTGACGGTAACATCATCGCCAATTTCGGCAGTCACATTCTCATTCAAATTCACATTGGCAATAGAGGCAGACAGGCCAACCAGCCCAACAGACGCGCCAATAACTGTGGAATTAACCGCACTAACATTTACCGAAGAGCCGCCCGGCAAATTGATATTAATATCATTACCACTATTCAGCGTCGCATCGACATTCAAGGCTGAGGCATTATCAATAATGGTTCTATCGCCAATACGCGCGCCAACTGACCCGCCATAATCCGCTACCGCAACAAAACCGCCCACCCCGACAGAGCCAATGGCCGCGCCGCCTGAAATCTGCGAGAGCGAAATAGTTTCTTCAGCTAGAACAGAAACTTCGCCGCCAGCAGTGCTAATTTGTACATCGCTGCCAATAGCGGCAAGGGTTGAGTCTGCACTGCCGCCCAACATATCTGACTGCAAGCCTGATGCCTCGCCTTCAGCTAGGGTATTTGCACGGTTATCATAGCCGCTTGCATAAAGCTGGTTAGATTTACCAGAAGCACTATGCCCATCTTGGCTACTATTATCGCCTGCTTGCCGGTCTTGTGTTGCCGAGCTTTCTGCGTCAGCTATCAGATTGCCGGTATTGTTGCCATTGTCATCTTCTTTATCAAAACTATCGCGGCTATCTTGTGACATGGTGCCGCCAACAAGCGTTATAGCCACAGACCCTGCCGCGCCGACCCCAACACCGCCAGCAGCAGCAATCCCCTGATTAGAGATATCTTTGGTACTATCCGCGATAACTGATACATCATCTGTTGCAGAAATAATGCTGCCATTTCCAATGCTAGCCCTGGTCGTATTGCGGGTTACAGTTGCAACCACACCAATTCCGATACCGCTTACCCCGCCAATAGCGGCTGCACCTGCTGCACCTTGTGTGGTCACGCTGTCATTAGCCAGTACATTGACACTTTGACTACTTGCATTATCCATAGCCTGCTGATTGATAGAGGCGTTAGCACCAATTTCCGAAACCGTAGAGGTTTTCAAAATATTAATGCCAAGCGATCCTGTAAACGCATCTGTCAGACCACCTGCAAAGCCAGCGATATTCTGTAACAAATTCGTATTGGTATTGGCCGCAACCGTTAGATTGTCAGTGGCATGAATAGTGGCGTTATTACCAATACGCGCTTTGTTCGATGATTTTGCTATTAGAATACCAAGTGAAGAGCCAATCCCAGAAGCCCCAACCGCGACATTACCTGCAGTCTGTATCATGGATAGATTTTGATTTGCATTGACGAGGATATCATCCCCTGCCAGAGCAGTGGCATTATCGCCAATTTCAGCCAGCACATCATTATTTACCACCGACACCTCAACGATACCAGCAGCGCCAACTACCCCGCCTGCGATGCCCACAGCTGTTTGCAGAACCCGGTCACGCGTTTCTGCCTTGACTGTTACATCATCCTTAGCGGTTGCGCTGCCCAACATTCGGGCGCGGACATTTTTCTTAAAGACCTGTGTGTCGATATCAAAGGTTACCCCAACCCCGCCAACACCAACGCCAGCGCTGATATTATTAAGCTGTCCTTCTGAGGCAGCGAGCAAGCTAACAGACTGGCTAGCATCTGCAGCACTATTATCGCCGCCATTTAGAACAGCGCCTTGTTTCACCAGCGCTTCTGTTGTCGAGTTAGTTACCGTGGTTGCCACCACACCCGCTACACCAACCGCGCCACCAGCAACGCCAATAGGGGCAAAATTGATGTCCTCATAGGAAACTGCAGCCACATTTACCCCGCGCGCAGTGCGGGTTCCGTAGCTTGCATCAACTAATTGGATATTGCGCTGTTCTGCTGCGCCTTCTTGGGTGCGCGAATCTTGCGTGCGGGTTTGGGTGGTTGAATTATCCACTGCGCCACTAAGGGCAGTAATACCATCACCATCCGCAAGGGCAGTAATAGTTGCGTCTTCATCAATGATAGCAGAAGTGCGGCTTTCCACCACATAAGTGCCAACTGAGCCTGACACGCCAACCACGCCGCCTGCACCCGTGATCACGATACCATCCATCTCGGTATCATCAGTAGCTTGAACATTAAGGCTATCTTGAGCATAAATATTAGCGCGTCTACCAATCCGTGCTTCGGTCACATTATTGGCCGCGATAACGCCAGCTGCCCCGGTAACCCCGACAACCCCACCATTGATAGATACCGCTATCTGAATCATATCGGCCTGCGCTTGGGCACGTACATCCACATCCCCGCCAGAGCGGAGTGTTGCATCATCATCAATATAGGCTTTCGTTTGTTTTTCTAAGATCATCACATCGCCAGTGATGCCTACACCTACAATTGCGCCGCCTCCAGAACCAGAGAAGGAAACAAGTTCAGTATCACTTTTTGCACGCACCTTAACAGACTGTGAGGTGGCTTCTGTGGTGTTATCATTGATGGTAGCATCATCAATAAAGGCATGGCTCTTGGAAGTAACCTTTTGTGCCATCACCACACCTTGCACATTGGCAACACCTGCACCGCCAGCAGATAGCGCACCAGAGCCTACCAGCTCTGAGGTGCGGGAGGTGATAAGCAAATCATCTTCGACATTCACCACTGCATTATCATCGATATAGGCTTCTGCTGTATTATTCACGAGCAACACGCCAACGGTTGCCCCAACAGTAGCAACACCAGACCCGCCGACTGCTGCTGCTGCAAAGACGGTATTTGTGGTATCTTCAGCAGCAAGGGTTAGGTCATCACCTGCCCGCACAACCGCGCCATTTTCAATAAAGGCTTGTGTTTTATTACGGGACAAGCCTGAGCTTGATGCATCAAAGGTAGAACCAAGCTGGGTATTGGCGGTGTTGTTATCATCAATCGCTGAATTAAACTCAGCAAAGTTAAAGCCGGTCCGGTCATAATCCCCAGATGAATTATCATCATTGGCAATATTTGCTAGCTGGATAGACGAAGTCCGGTCATCTGATGCACCGGCAATATCGCCGTGATCAGCGCTATTCATCTGACCAGCGGTTTCATCATCTGACTCCGCACCGACCATCAATACCGCGATATTACCGCCCACCGCTACCGTACCGCCAGCTGCACCTGCCAATAGGAAGTTTTTAGTGGTTTTGTTTGAAGTCGCGCGCACGTTTATATCGGCTGCAGCGCTTACTTGTGTGTTTGGCCCGCCGCCAATCCAAGCTTGTGCATTATTATGTACCACTAGCGCATTGAGGGTTACACCCACACCGACCGTGCCACCGCCGCCAATACCGCCAATTACATCGATAGTATTAATCTGGTTTGCCGCGATAACATCAACGCTCTGGCTAGCACTTGCAACACTCGTATCCTGATTAACCTGCCCTTTAATAAAGGCTTGGGTATTAGACTGATGTACCTTAACACCTGCAGATACCGAGACCCCAACCGTGCCGCCAATACCGCCTGCGATAACAGCAGAAACAGCATTTTCAGTTGTGTCAGCTACAACGCTTGTATTATCGCTTGCATTGGTAGTAGCAAACTCGCCGATATAGGCTTGGGTTTCATTTTTCGCAAACCCAACACCAAAGGAGGCACCAATACCAGCGGTACCACCTGCACCAATACCACCAGCAATTTGGATATGTTCAGACTTTGCGCCCGCCAATATGCTTAAATCATCACCAGCGCTCACATCACCTTCAATATAGGCCTTGGTGGTATTAAGGACCACGCCTACCGCCGCCGCACCAGACACACCTGCGGTAGAACCACCACCAACCGATATAGCTGAATTAATCACCCGGTCATTACTGTAAGCATGTACAACCACATCATCATTGGCAGTTACATCAGCGCCTCTGGCAATAAAGGCGCGGGTATCTTTATCTTGTACGACAACATCACCGCCTATGCCGACACCAGCTGTTCCTGTACCCACGGCAATCGCCCCAGACACATCTGTCCAGTAGGTATCTGATACCGCACGCACCAGAACATCTTGGTCGGCATGCGCACCGCTATTACTGGTATTGATATCCGCATCCCCAATAGAAGCTTCAACAACGCCAACCCCTACCCCAGCAGATAAAGAAACCGCAATCGCACTATCAGAAGATACCGCACCAGAAGCAGCGATAGAAATGACATCTTGGTCAGCAACCGCAGTTACCGCTAATCCGCGCCTGCTTTCTGTATCGCGCCGCTCAGTTAGGAATAAATCTTTGATATTATCAAAGGTGAAATCATCGTTAAAAGAGCCTAGCGCATCACGTGTCTGATTATCATCACCGCCCATAATCCCATCTAGCAGCGGCGAAGAAGTTTGCGTGGTTTCAGTTTCCACCTGCATGGCGGTCTGGCCAAGGGCAGTAACCGCCGCGCCATCTTTTACTTGCGCTTTTGTCTGGCCCATGAACACAGCCGCGCCAACCGCCCCCGCAAGAGAGGCACCACCAGCAGAGAAGCTGGCAGCAGGTTCCATCATAAAGATATCGGTATCATCCCCTGCATGTAGCTTTACCGAGCCTGAAGTGGTGATATCAGCTGATGTGCCAATTTCTGCCTTTGTGGTCGATTTGATCAAGCCTAAGCCAACAGAGCCTGCCCCTGTCATACCGCCTGTAGAGCCAGCAATACCCACCACAAAAGAGGTTAGATTTTGTGAGGTATCAGCAGTTATATCAATATTATTATCCGCAACAACCTGGCTATTAATACCGGCTTTTACATTCTTCCAGAACACATTAGCGCCTAGCGCAACGCCAACCGAATTGCTGGAGGAAGCTGCAAGTGTGCCAGTTAAATCGGTAATGGTGGTATTATCTTGCGCGGTAACGCTAACAGACTGGCTGGTTGCACTGCTTGCCAAGCTAGCATTGTCATTAATATCTGCACCGCGATTGGCCAGCGCATAGCTATCCCCCTTAACTATGTTAGAAGAAAGCGCACCAGAGATAGCATTGCTAGAGGTCGAAACAGACGCAGATATAATCCCGTTGACAATCTCCTGCTTGGCATCGACACCGATATTTACCGCCTGTGCAGCATTGATAGAAATGTTGTTATCTGCTGTCTCGCTGCTACCAACAATCGCTTTTTTGTCTGTTAAGAACATATTCAGCGCCAATGTACCGCCAACCGAATTGCCACCGCCTGAGCCAGAAATTCCCAGCGCAACGTTGCGAATATCGGTATAACTATTTGCCGTAATACCAACTGAACCTGCGGTCGCCTGAAGGGTAGCATCCTCGATAACACGCGCTTCGATATCACTATCCATGACATTAAAGCCAAAGGCACCTGCAAGGGCTAAGTCATTGCCAGATATCCCGCCCGCCGCCATGAAGGTCAGCGTATCCTGATCTGCTTCTGCGGTAATATCCACATCACCTGTATTGGCCACTAAACTTGTGGTAGCGTTATCATCTGTCGCGCCGTCACCGCCAACAATAGCACGCACATCCTCGCGCAGATAAACGCCGCTTATAGACGCGCCGACTGCCTTTTTATCTGTAGAGAGCGCCACCGCCCCTACCAGATGACGCGCGGTAGACTGGTTATAAGCGCGTATATCCACATCCTCAGCTAGGATAGACGCCCCCTCTCCTACAAGGGCTTGTGTACTGCCTACGGAAACCGTGACAGCTAGCGAGCCAGAACCGGCATTGCCGCCTTGTGCAACACCGCCTGCTATCGCTTCTGCATAATAAGATGAATTCTGCAAGGTAGCGGTATAGTTAGTAGTGATAAAATCTTCAGAGCTGGTATTTTCATCCTGTAGATCAAGGGTAAAGTCCCCAGCTCCGGAAGCCAGGTCTTCAGCTACGACAGAGGCGTTATCGCCCGCATTAATGCTGGTGCTCTCCCCTATTTCGGCCAAGTTGCTATCATTAACCACATTTACCGCAATTGACGCACCAACCGCTGTTTTATCACCGCCATCGCCGCCGCAATTGCCCGGATTATCACAGGTTACATCTGAGGCCACCGCAATAGCCCAAGCTCGGTTTACAATCTTATTGGTTGCTGAAGAACGGATATCTACATTGCCAGGCGCCCCAATCTGGACATTTTCACCTGTCTTAGCACTTTGGCTATCTAGCGAGACAACAAGGCTAAGTGAGCCAGCAATGCCCAGCTCGCCGCCGCCAGCCCCTGCAATCCCCTCAGAAGAAGCGTAAGAGCGGAAGGACGTGCCATCTTCATCTGTGCCTTGATTCTCAGAGGTAATCGCCGCAATCTCTACATCACCAGCACCGCCATTAATGGTGATACCAACATTATCACCAAGGCTTGCATGGGTTTGCTGACCCGTTTTAAGCAGGCCAACACCCACACCAATGGACTGGTCTGCAAATACTGACATACCAGAGCCGCGGGTGCGGTAATTTGCATCATTGGTAGCCTTAACAGTGACATCATTGCCAGCCACTATTTGCACATTATCTGCCACCTTCGCGCGTGCGGCATGATCCGCCCAATTCACCGCAACAGATGCCGCAATATTTAACGAGCCAGATTGCTGGGCTTCACCGCCGCTAGTAGAGCCAGTATCTGTATCACTGCCGCTTAGATCAAAGCTGGCACCATCGCCATCAGTGAAGCCGCCTTTCAGCGCTTCCATGGAGGTTGGCCCGTTATTCACATCACCCAATTGCGAAGTTTGCTCAGTTAGCATCTCAGGCGTCTTGCCTAGCTTTTCAGCATATTTGTCAACAACTGTTCCAGCAGCTACCGCATCCGCTAGCGATATATCAGTGCTAGCTGAACTTGCCAGAACATCAACACTCCCTGTGGTAGTTACATTCCGCTTTAGTTCAGAATCAATGCTTTCCAGCGCAACCCCTACCGCAACAGATGCCCCCACAGCTGTGCTATCCGCGGACACCTCGCCCTTAGCTGTGGATAAAGTATTAGTCTCGCTGCTAGCAGAAACGCTGATATTATCAGTAGCGGTCACGCCAGACCCGCTGCCCATATACGCATCTACATCCTTCATCAAAATACCAACAGAAACCGCCGCATCTAAAGATGTTTTAGCCTCGCCGCCAGCCTCGTCAGGTTTTGCCCCTGCAAAGGCGTTGGTTTCAATATCACTCTGAGCAGAAGCAGTGACAGAAACTGCGCCTGCGTTCGAGCCAGAAAGTGTTGCGTTATCTTCAATTGCAGCTCTTGTATCTTCGCCAACAATCACATTAACAGAAATGCCTGCACCCACGCCAGTACCGCCGCCATCACCGCCGCCATCACCGTCGCCAGCATCGCCGTCGCCAGCATCGCCGTCGCCAGAGGTCAGGCTGTCTTGCAGATTTTCCAGCATCCCTTCGAAGCCTTGTTCAGCAGCTTCCGTCCAGACCTTGATATCGGTTAGGGTAGAGAAGGTTTCATCAATGCCTTCCCATATGGTTTTTTCCATCCCCACTGTGGCTTTGGCATCTGCCTTATATTGGCTCTTGGCCGTTGCATTGACCGCGACATCTCCACTAGCGGTAATTTGAGCATTATTGCTAATTACGGCGCTAGTATTGTTACGCATCACAAGGTTTAGACCTACCGAGCCAGCTAGCGAGAACTCACCAGTGCCTGCACCAGCAACCGCATCTGCGGCAATTACATTCACATCATCTGTTGAATTATCTTCAAGTGTTTCAGCGCGCATGCCAGCAGTGACAGAAACATCACCAGAAGTGATATCTGCCCCACTACCGATACTCGCTTTATTATCATTCTGGACGATATTCAGGCCAACCGCCCCACCAATATTATAATCACCGCCCGATACAGAAGCATCAGCATCCGCGCTCATATCTGTGTTTGAGAGGGTTTCAACTGTTACGGCACCGCTACCTGCATTTATCTGTACCTGATCGCCGATAAGCGCTTTGGAGATGCTCTCAGCATAGGTAACCCCCATCGCAGCAGCGACAGTTATCTTCGAGCTATCCTCATCCTCGCCATCGCCGCCAATAGATCCAAGGTCAGCACCGTCTGTCAGCGCATCAGTATCCTGTGACATCTGCTCAGAAAAATCATAACTGCTGGCATTATCATCACTGTCAGAGGAAAACCCAGCAAGCAGGGTTGAAATTCCTTCAGACGCCTCACCAGTGCTGTTTGAAGCATTATCGGTTGCATTGTCTGTACCAGAATCCCCTCCGGCATCCCCTCCGGCATCCCCTCCGGCATCCCCGCCAGCATCCCCGCCGCCTTCACTTTCGCCGCCTTCGCTAACCCCAGAAAGCGCCTTTGCACCAGCTTCGACATTGCGCAAAGAAGAGGCCGTAACCGTGACAGCCCCGCCATTGCTGTTCAAACTACGATAGATGGAGGCTTCATTCGTATCATCGGCAATTGTAACACCTGCAGAAATACCTATCGCAAAATTACCACTATCTGATGTTGTTGCCTCGCCATCACCAACAGCAGAGCTGGTCACGCTTTGTTGTGAGGAAACAGATATATTCCCTTGCGTAGTGATAACCGAACTGCCCGCAGCAATGGTTGCCTTAGCGCTATTGCGGGCAAGCGTTACAGAAGCAAGCGGTACAATAGAAATAGATCCAGCCCCCGCAGCTTTAGATTCAGTCTCAGTGCTGGAGGTTTGGTCTGCGCTAACGCTCAGGCTGTCTGGTCTATCTGCGCCTGTAAACTGCGCAGAAGAGCCAAAACTGGCTGTAGTAGTGTTTTTATGTGTAGCTACAGCAACCGATGCACCAACACCGAGCGTGCCGCCACTAACATCTGGGTCGGACGCAGCATCGCTGCTGTTATCATCCATCATCAACGCAAACAGCTCATCAGCAGCTTGGTGTGCTTCTGACGAGCCATCAGCGGTTGCCTTCACTTCAGTGTCATTTATAGCCGATATAGCCGCATCACCTGTGATGCCAAGGCTGGAATTATCACCAATAAGGGCTGTTGTATCATTCACTTCATTAATAGATAGGGCAATAGCACCTGCGATACCGACACCGCCATCATCGCCGCCGCCGCCGCCAACTCCAGAAGAAGCAAATACCCCGAAACGGGTTTGATTATCAAAGTCACCTGAATAGGAAGTTGTTTCTGCACGCACCGTTAAATCAGATGCAGCAACTGATATATCTGCCTGATCCGAGCCGCTAATTTCTGCCCTTAGGCGGTTTTCCACATATTGAACGCCAATACCAGCCTGTCCGCCATAAGTTGGATTATCGGTGCGACCAGAGGCAAAGCTCTGGCTTTGTGTAATGCCTTGTGCGGCAACATCGACGTTCTGACCTGCAGACAAGGTTGGCGCATTTGTGGATGTTACCGGGTCATCTGCGACCACCTCGGCAACGGTGTTATTTTTCACATCCGCATAGACCATCGCGCCGCCAAGCTGGAATTTATTTTCCTCCTCCTCATCATCGGAACTGAGGGCTTCGGTGATTTGGGTGATGACTTCTGCAACGCCAGATTTCAATAGATCTTGAAGATTATAGCCAAGGAATTCCTGATCTAGCTGGGAGGTATTATCAATGCCGGTATCAAATTTTTCATTTACGGTAGAGGAAAAATCATCATCCGAGGTTGCCCGTGCAGCAAATATGGCACTTACCTCAGAATCGGCCAGCACATTAATATCCCCACTTGCAGTTATACCTGCATTGCCAGAGATGCTTGTGGTCGTATTATCATTTAATATACCCACAGCTGCCGCCAGAGAGCCCGAAGCCCCTGCAACAGGTGCAGCAGAAGCATCACCAACCGCCGTGATTTGCGAGCGTGTGCGTGAGCGCAAGCTTACATCTGCTCCGGAAATAGCGGCATCATCAGTAATATTCACATTTGCCTGATTATCTGTAACAGAAACGCCGGCAACCAGTCCCAGACCAAGAGAAGTTGAGTTAGCATAGACAGTTGAGCGTGTATCTGCACCAGCATCAATGCTGACATCGCCAGATGTCGCAGTTATCGAAGTAGTCCCAGTAACATCTACATCCGCGCTAGATTCTGTCACTGCCACCGCTACGTCAATCGGCAGGAGACTAGCCAGACTTGCCCACCCCTGTTTGGATAGATCTGTCTGCATTTCAGCCGCGCTATCAATAACAACATTCTGGCCGGCAGTAAGGCTTGAATTATTTAGGCGAATAGCAGAACGGGCACGCCGCGCATCAAACTGGAACAAAATACCGCCTGCGTAGCCTGGGTCTTCTTGCAGAGCACTTGCAGTTAGTGAAGCATTATCAGAGGCTGTAATCGTTGCATTATTCTCTAAGGTGATGGTCGCAGATGCAACCCCTGTTGGATTGGCATAAACAGAAACATCGGATTGCACCGCATCTGCATCCAGCAGAATAGTTCCCCCGCGCAAAGTTGCGCCATCTAGGGTAATGCTCGCACCTTCCGGCGAATCTGCATCTAGCAAAATCGTCCCGCCAGCAAAGCCGCTATTACCTTCGCCAGTTACCATCGCGCCTTGCTGCAGGGTAATATTCTGCGCCTCTAGAGTGATATTACCAGACGCGCCGATTGAGCTGTCATTACGGTGCGCAGTAGCGCTAGTAGCGCTCGCAACCACCCGGCTAGACACCGTAACATTGGATGACAGGGTAATATTATCATCTGCTTGTAAAGTTAGGCTGCCCGCATTCCAGCTTGTCCCTCCGCCAGAGGTACCGCCATCTGCATTCGCACCATCATTACGAAGCAAATCTGCTGAGATAACGATATTTTGGGGATCGATAAGGATTTCGCCCTGCGGGCCATTTTCAGAACTTGCAGAAAGGCTGCCCCCGGCAAGCGCCACCGTGTCCCGTGCCGAAAATTCTACAAACCCGCCCGCACCACCGGCACTTGCACCACCGGCACTTGCACCACTGGTACTTGCCCCACTGGCACTTGCCCCACTGGCACTTGCCCCACTGGCACTTGCATTGGCGCTAATAGCCGCGCCACTCCTAAGAGTAGATGTGCCTTGCGCCATGACCACAACAGAGCCTGCATCCCCGCCGCCAGCAGCATTAGCTGTTACTGATGCACCTGCACCAAGCGTAATATCGCCATCTGCCAGCAACTGGATAGAGCCTGCATCCCCGCCATTATGGCCATCTGCGCTAACCTCGCCAGTAATGATCATATCGTCCAGCGCCGCAAGCTTGGTATCTGGTACTGCGCTCCCATCAAGGGATATAATAGATGTTTGCGAGCTGCCAGGTGAGAGATTAACAAGGCTGTCAATGGCCACAACCGCCCGAGCACCAGACTGAACCCCCCCTGAAACAGACAAACTACCTGCTTGCAGATTGGCGCCGCTAGGGGCGTTTATCTGCCCCCTGACATCTATCAAGCCCGTGCGCGAGATAGGCATATCATTATCCAAAACCGCACTGATGGACGGCGCCGATATAACATTGCCCGGCCCGAACATGCTGTCCATAAAGCGGAAGGTCGGTGTCACCATAGATAGCCGGCCCACATTAACGATACCGCTCCGGCCAACCACCACGCCATGCGGGTTCAAGAAATAGACATTACCGCCAATTTTTCCATCCTTATAGGCGCTAAGCATCCCATCAATAACTGTCTGCTGGTCAGTAACCATATTGACCAGATTATCTGTCTGGGAGGGCAAGAATAGATTAACCTCATTCCCCTGATAGACATTAAAGACTGAAAAAGAGTTCAGACCTGTATTGCCATAGCGGGTGTTGGTATAGACATCAGTTACATTCCCATTAATGGAAAGGCTGGTATCTGTGCGGCCATCTGGGGTAATCTGCTGGGCATTTGCAACTGACAATATCGGCATTGCCAGCACTTGCAGGAGACTAAGGCCAAGCCCTAATCCCCTGAATGCGAAATGCCTTCGCATCGTGCTAAACAATGTCATGTTGTCAGTTTGCATATTCTATTTCTGCTCTGTCTCTTGTGCAGTCTCAGCCGCAGCCGCATTATTCTGATTTAGGATTTGCAGACAGCGCACATTGATTAAATCAACACGCCTATTCTCATACTGCACAAAAATAGTGTTACAGTTATCATTGGCGGCTTTGTTAATCATATCGGTATAAATCTGGGCAGAAGTATTTTGTGCACCTGTGCGCAAGCCTTGGGCATAAACCTGATCTTGCAAATAATTCCACGCAATCACCATCAACAAGATAAGAGAGAGGAAAAACCATCCCCATAAAAAGATATTGAGATTTGGCATCTGAAACTTGCCACGCTGTTTGACAGCTTTTGGCTTTTCAGACCCGATATCAGATGACATCTTTTCTATCTCAGATGGTATATCTGTTCTTTCACCGCTCACCTTAATACTCCACTTCCTTTATTAGATTTTTTTAATATTTAACTCGCAAGGAGTTTGTTGTTTCTTATCCATCGCTAATTTAGTTTGATGTTTGCCCTCAGAGAAAACTGAAGCAGGTCATCTTTATAGGCTTGTTTTTCGGCTTCATGGACGCTGTTATCCAGCGGATGTGCCCAATAGGTATCAAATGAAAAATAATCCAATATTGACGGCAGGGTTAACCCCACCCCATATCCTGACCAACGGTCACCGCGCCGCACCTCTTTGTAAACCTCGCGCGCATTTACATGATCAACAAAGGCATAGGGCTGAATATTTGGCAGCCATTTTGGCAGGCTAACTTCCTCCCAGTTTGCAAGATCTGAGCGCAATTCAGCACTTGCAAAGAACCCGCGGTAACCAGAAGATTCAGAAGGCTGATAGGCGCGCACTGACCCCGGTCCACCGATGGATATAATCTCATCCGGCATATTTAAAAATTCCCGCGCCGTGGTGTAGAGATAGCGCCCGGAGAAATTCGCGGTCAGCTGCGGGCTTAAAAAACGCGAAACTGACATATCCATATCAAATTTGTTCAACCATTCATCAGATGGAGGAATTTCTGTTGAGGTATGGATAAAATGCCATGCCGGCGAAACAGAAAACGCTGTGACCCCGTCATTGTAACTGGTGGGAAGCGATATCACCACCTTGTCTGTCTTGCTTTTTGCTAGCAAATCGCCAGTGATAGGCGCTACCATATCATTCTTTCCACGGCCTAGCGAAATAGAGCTAAATCCTGACCAATTAGTGGCTGAAAATAGAGGGTAGGAGTAGCCCAGACCAAAGGAAGTGGAGGTACCGCGATACCCGACCAGCTCAGCATTTTCAACAGTTGATTTGGTTCTAGCATTTGACATATTGACGGTCAGATTGCCGCCACTTTTACCAAAAGGCATAGAAAAACCGATGCTTTGCGCGGCTGTACCACTACCATCTGACATGGATATTGTAACCTCATCATCACGCCTTGTTAGATTGTTAAAGGTTGCGGTAAAGCTCTGCGGGATTAGCTTTGACAAGCCCTTATTATAGTTATCGATACTCAGGGTTGGCAGCTCTAGGCGGCTTGGCTCAGTAGTTTGAATGAAAATATCGGTAGTGCCATATTCAGCTCCGGGTGCAAGCTCTGTTGCAAGGTTGCTTTTATTGGTCGCGTTATAGGTTTTCAAACGCTCTTCTATCGTCGCAAGAGAGATATAATCACCTGTTTCAAAACCAAGTTGGCTTAGGATATAGTCATCTTTTATCGCCTCATTACCTTCAATGATGATATCGCCAAGCCGGACTTCCACAATTTTAATTTCCACACGCCCGTCAGATACGACCTGCTCAGGCAGCAGCGCTCTAGACAGCTCATACCCCTCTTCTTTGAACGCGGCATTGATCGCATCGACAATCTCTTTCAAAGTGCCGATCTCGATATCGCGGCCAATGAAAGTAGCTTCAATCTCTCTTAATTTTTGCAAAGTGAGCAAGTCGCCACGCTCAATATCTAGGCCTGTAATTTGACGCGGCGTGCCTTGGATAATCTTAAACCCCTTAGTAAGATATAAATCAGAACTTGTTGGCAGCCGCATACCTAGATTATCTGGTACAGGGATATCTACCTGCGGGGAGACAAGCGCGGCCACAATTGTATTTTCAGCCTGAATTTGGGTTAAATCAGAGGGCAGACCAGAAATAGCATCACCACGCTTTGGCGCCTCCTTGCCTGTCTTTGCTAGCTCTGGCGTCAAACTAGCAAGAAAATCCTGTTTTTGTTTTTCCAGCCTGTCGATAATTTGCATAGGCAAAGAGACAGTGACCGGTGTGCCGCGCATGCCATCTGCTGAGATAGGCTCAATACGTGCAGACAAGATATGCCCAACATCATCGCGGACAATCTGATAAGAGCGCCCCTTTGCCCCAGGAATAGAAAAATTGTCTCTTAGCCAGATGATGCGGCTGTCTTTTTCGCTATCCTCAGGATTCTCATCTGAAAATATGTAATCAAGCTCTAAGCGCTTTCCAACCTCTGGCGCCCCCCGGATAGCGACCTCCAGCGCTTCTGGCTTCTTTTCTGCCATGGCGATTACTTTGTTGAAATTCATCCGCCTATGGCCAAGTACCCGTGCTCCTGCCTTGATGGTAATATCTGCACTAATAGCGGCATCCACATCCCCATCTTGTAAACGGTAGCGCGCCCGAAAGGCATCTTTAATAGGTTGGCCGTCCCGCAACCATTGTAGCTCCACGCGTGCACCAATATTAGCAACAAACTCCTGATTAACCACAAAACGCGCTGTCAATTGCTGACCAGCTTGTGGCGTGCCGGAAATCTGTAATATCGGGATCAGCGTATCGCCGCGCGCCACGCGAACAATATCAAACATGGTCGCGCGCTGCCGTGTGGTATCTTCAAGGGTAGCAAGCTCAAACTCGGCAATATTAGGCTGGCTGTCTTCGCGCCATGTAACCTGCTCAACGGGCAGGCCAGCGAGGCGAAAATAGGCATCTATGCGCTGGCGTAACCTGTCAATATTTTCTGGCTCACCACATTGCAAGGTCAACACATCTGCCAGATTGCCCCGTTCGGTTATCGGCCAGTCAAAAGCAAAATGTAGCTGCATTTTTTCAGGCGGGGCTTTACAAGCAGCCGCATACGATGCGTTTGGGATGAGGGCAAAAGCCATCATACCCGTAACCATCGCCAAATTGTAGATTTGCCGCCACATGCCGTTCACACCCTTAATATACTGGAAAGATAACGACATAGTTCTGATTTTATTCAACAAAATAAACCATATTTGGGTAAATAAATGCACCGCCCTGAAAGGCTTGCGTGGCCTGCGGCCGTGATAGTGTGTAAAAACCCAGACCATCAGGCTTAGCTCCGGCCCTGCTTATTGCAATATAAAGGGTTACAATTCAGTAAATTACCCTGATTATATTGGGAAACATTCTGTCTAAAATAGTCGACATTTTCACGTAAATCGCGCGCCCTGTCCGCACTGGCAGGGTGGGTTGCTACAAATAAATCAAAGGCCCCATTTTGCCGATTTTCAGCTAACGCCTGCCACAGCAAAAGTGCTGATTCTGCCTCATAACCAGCCAGCAGAAGATAAACCAGCGCAATTTTGTCCGCTTCGCGCTCATGACCAAAGGAATACAAATCATTCTGGCGCTGCCGTGCAAACACAGCATCAACATTGCTCACGGCAAGGGAGCTGGCCTCACCTACATGCCCGGCTGCAATATGCGCCAACTCATGCGCAATAACAAAGGCAAGCGCATCAACATTTAACCGCTCTGTAAGGCCAGTATAAAAGATCACTTCATCGCCGCCAAAGGTGAGGGCTTGGAATTGTGGGTCTGTTATCAATACTGGATAAACATCTGTTTTGTGCAAATGCGAGACAGACAAAATTTTATTAAAATGACGGGTAAGGCGTTTATATCTGGGGTCTGTGTCTCCAGGGCGCAAAATTTGATGCCCCTTCCAGCTATGTTGCTGAAAAAGGGCTTCCGCACGCTGCTTAGCACTCTGTTTAATTTGCAACCCACTCAGAAAATTTGCGCTCGGTGCGGTGGTAACCGGATTTTCTCGCGCAGCCACAGATTGCGGGCCTAAAACAGCTGGCGGATTAGGCACAGCCTGAAACTCCAATGCACAGGACGTTAACATCACAAGCAGCAAAGAAAGACAGACCAAACGGGGGCAAAATTTTTCGATATAGTACCT
>Ga0209138_1000814_pt1 | contig 28582 bp, 21 predicted proteins | sample SaaInl3SG_22_DNA_FD_184645 | JGI IMG/M metagenome (GOLD analysis project Ga0209138, IMG submission 184645) | Marine microbial communities from expanding oxygen minimum zones in the Saanich Inlet - ESP_153SG_22_DNA (SPAdes) (version 2) | ecosystem: Environmental > Aquatic > Marine > Intertidal...
TCTATCTAATAGGTTTTTAATATTTATAGAATTTCTTGGATATTTGGGTGTTTGTATTGTTTTCCCTTGATTTAACAACCTTTTTTGTTCTGATGATAAAGTACCAGCATTATCAATCGTATGTTTCGTTTCTAGGAGTTTAGCTTTATTTTTATTAAAGCCATATCCATATCCCATATATGTATATTCAATATTTTCAAAGCCATATAAACTGAACACAGCATTTCCTTTAAAAGATTCGAATAATTCTTTTAACTCAAAACCTAATTCTTCTTCAAAATCAGATTTAAAACTTTCAAATTCTTTTCCATCTTGTTGTTCAATATTATTGTAAAATGCCATTGGATTTATTGAAATACTTCCAACTAAATTATTCTTATTTGGAAAATTTTTAAGCAAATCGTCATTAAATGAATTACTCCAGTCATTTTCATCCATCAATTCTTGGATTTCACTATTTGGAGTGAATTTAGCTTTTAAAGAAATATTGTCATCATCAAAATTTATGAAAAATGAAGCATAATTATCTTCAAGATCATAATCAATTTCTTTTGTTATTTCATCATACATTCCGGCGAATTCTGAACTTTTCATCAAATTTGATGAAACCCATAAGCTAATATCCTTTTTGTTTTTGTGAAAGTTAACAAATTCTTCATTTTCAGAAATTTGATCTTCTTCGTCCAATTCCATGATTGTTTCAATTGTATCTTCTAAATTTTTACGACTAGAATAGTTTGTTGCAATCAATAGCACCAATTTATCTTCATCCCAACCCCAAATAGCTTCTGAAGTGCTTAAAGCATAATTGTAATTTTCTTCATTTTCAATGTCACAATCAAGACCTAATTTTTCCATTGCATTTTCTAAAAATTCCGCAAATTTTTCATCATCATTGATTTCCATTGAAAAAGCAGTATATTTTTGATCATTTCCTTCATCTATTAAAAACATAAATATATCTGACGTAAATTTTAATCCAGTCAAGGTAGGGTCATCTGTAAGATTACTTACAAATTTTGATAATTTTTTATTTTCGTTTTTGATCTCTTTTTTGATCCCTTTAAAAATTTTTAATTCTGTAATTTCATCTAATTGACCTTTTTTGATTAAAGAATAAAAATCAACTACAGCAACGACATTTGTATCCTTTGGTATTACTTTTAAACTATCTGATGATGAACAGAAAGTAAATGAGATTGCAACTGATAAGACTAATAATAATTTCAATGATTTCATAATAATAAATATTTCTTGTTTGTAAATTTAATAGGTTGAATCCGTCAAGTTTTTACACAATGATTAATTGCTATTAAAAAGTTAAAAATACAAAAATAAATTCATTTACTTACAGTAAACAAAAATATATGAATCCACACTTTCGCTTATTCTTAATAACTGAACTTAGCAAAGGAATATTAACTGTTGTTACTTTAAAAGCACAATTGGTTTCATAAAACACAATTCCTACATCTCAACAATATTCATTCTGGGTCAAATAATCACACAATAAATGTAATAGTATAAGTAGTTATCATTTAAGGATTGACTATTTTACAAATTCATAAACCCCTTACTGGTGTTAGGTTTAAAAGAGGTGTGTTGGTCTTAAAAATCACTTACTCATTTACGAAATGATACTAGATGTTTATTGGAATTAAAACTAAACAAATAAGAGTTTATTTATGGTGCTTAAACCAAAGGGTATTACCACTCATTATTTCAAATTTTATTCCCAAAAATAAAAATTATTCTGAAGCATAATTTTGGAACCAATAGGAATAAAATCGAACTGTATTGGTTATGATTTAGACGTTTTAAACATCTGATAATTTATTTTCAAAGATGATGTCTTTACAACTTGTAATTTGGATCATGACTATCCATTATTTGCTTTGCAACATGGTGTAAGTTGGTGTTGAAACCTGTGTCATAAGAAAAGGTACTTAGATCAACACCATAGATACTATTTAGCCATAATAGTGAACCTGCTTCTCTAATGATATTTCCTTGATGCCCTTTATTATCGATAAACAATGAAGTTGATTGTGGGCCAAATCTTGTTATGTCATCCAGCAGTTCATTATTCATATTCATTTGATCCAAATTAACCGATGTCCAACCTGTTGGAATCGTGAAAATTTTTGTAGAAGGAAATTCAGAACGCAAAACATCTACCATCTCATTGTGCACAATATCATTAACAAAATAATCGTACAATTCTTGTATCGTATCAAACCCATATTCTTGTGCTCGTTGTTCCCAATCAGCAGGGAAATCAATTTGTGGTATCGCAATAAAGATCATAATGTTTGGATTGTTTTGTAATGCATAGTTTATCCATGAACGATGTCCTTCAGTAGGGTCCTCGGTTTCATGGCCTGCTGTCATCCCGAAAATATCAATATTTCCTGCATCTAGAGCTGCTTTGATTTGAAGATGTTCATTACTATTTGAATCATTCCAAAAATTGATTGGTCTTCCATTATCCCCTCCTCGAGTAATTCGGGTACTACTGTGATTTTCAAATCCAGCGATAATGGACAAGTCATCTAGTTTTTCTGCATAGGGTCTAAAGAAACTATTCCCTATAAGTAGCATTTTATACCCTCGATTTTGTATTGGATATGGAGAGGCATCTATTTGATTAACTTCTTTGTTGCATGATAGAAAAACGAGCATTATAACAACTGGTAAAAAAATAAATTTTCTCATGTTATTTAGTTTTAGAAAACAATCAAATAAAATAAAATTCTGAGAAAGGCATAATTAATTTTTCTCCCCAATAGCAAGTATTTGTATTAAATATTATCTTTTTTTACTTTTTTAGAAATATGCGAGAGCAAGCAATTACTTATAGCATTGTTGAAATTAGTTATTGATCATTTTAATGAATGTAAACTCTTCTGAAGGGTTGCAATTTTTGCCAAGGTATCGGCTTCTTTTTTGCGTTCTACTGCCAATACCGTTTCTGGTGCATTGTTAACAAAACGCTCATTGGATAACTTTTTTTGGATACCAAAAAGAAATCCCTCAGCTCTCTTTAATTCTTTGTTTAATTTTTCTTGCTCCTCTGCTATATTGATATTGTCCAAAGCAATCGGAATAAAATATTCATTCGATTTTACTCTAAAAGATGCGCCGTCTACTTTTTCTGAAACTGCTGCAATGCCTGACGTATTTGTTAATTTCTGAATGATCGCATCAAAGGCTTTGGCATTTTGTTCGTTTTCAACCACAAATAATTCGATGGCATCTCGAAACGGAATGTTTTTGTCTTTTCGTATGGTTCTAATTCCTGAAACCACTTGGGTTGCAATATCAAAATCAGCAATAATTTTTGTATCAAAATCTTTCACAGCTGGATACTTAGCAATAATCAAAGCTTCTTCAGGAGTTCTTTCTGTGATGTATTGCCAAATTTCTTCCGATAAGAAGGGCATGAATGGGTGCAATACTTTCAAGTTATTTTCTAAAACCTCAATGATCGCCGCAAATGTTTTTGCGTCAATTGGCTGCTGATATGCAGGTTTTACAATCTCCAATAACCAAGAAGAAAAATCGTCGGTAACAAGTTTATAAATCGCCATCAAAGCATCTGACAAACGGTATTTAGAGAAATGATCTTCTATTTCTGCCAGTGCTTTCTGAAACTTTGCTTCGTACCAAGCCAATCCGTTGATGGCGGTTGCTGGTTGTGCTATGCTCGCATCCACTTCCCAGCCTTTGATCAATCGGAAAGCGTTCCAAATTTTATTGGCAAATTGTTTTCCTTGCTGACATAAATCTTCATCAAACATGAGGTCGTTTCCTGCAGCAGCACTGAGTAGCAAACCTACACGCACACCATCGGCACCGTATTGCTCAATCAACTTTAACGCATCTGGCGAATTCCCTAAAGATTTCGACATTTTACGGCGTTGTTTGTCTCGCACCAATCCTGTTAGATATACATTCTGAAATGGTTTTTCGTCTTTATATTCATATCCAGCAATCACCATTCTTGCTACCCAGAAGAACAAAATGTCTGGTCCGGTAACTAAATCGTTGGTTGGATAATAGTATTTAATTTCTTCATTTTCTGGATTTCGGATTCCGTCAAAAACAGACATGGGCCAAAGCCAAGAAGAAAACCAAGTATCTAAGGCATCTTCATCTTGTCTTAAGTCAGAAGCCAACAATGCTGGGTTTTGTGTTTTCTCTATTGCCAATAATAAAGCTGCATCTCTGGTTTCTGCAACTACAAAATCTTCTTTTCCATCTCCATAGAAAAAAGCAGGAATTTGTTGTCCCCACCACAATTGACGGGAAATATTCCAATCGCGAATATTCTCCATCCAATGACGGTAGGTATTTTCGAATTTCTTTGGGTATAAATTGATTTCTGAATCTTCTCCTAAAACCGCTTTTATCGCTGGTTTTACCAAATCTTCCATCTTCAAAAACCACTGATCTGACAAACGGGGTTCAATAACCGCCTTGGTTCTCTCCGAGGTCCCTACTTTATTCGTGTGAATTTCGGTTTTCACCAAAATTCCTTTTTCAGCTAGTTCTTTTGCGATTTCTTCGCGAACTACAAAACGATCTTTTCCTTGATAATGCAGTCCGAAAGAGTTTAAAGAGGCATTGTCATTAAAAATATCAATAACTTCTAATTTATGTTTTTCTCCTAAGACTTTGTCATTCTCATCGTGTGCAGGCGTTACTTTTAAGCAACCTGTACCAAATTCGATGTCTACATAAGTATCTTCTATAATCGGAATTACACGTCCACTCAAAGGTACAACAGCTTTCTTTCCTTTTAAATGCGTAAAACGTGGATCTTCTGGATTGATACAAATAGCGGTATCGCCAAAAATAGTTTCTGGTCGCGTAGTTGCAATGGTTAAGCTTTCATCAGCACCTTCAATCTTATAAGTTAAATAGTATAAATATCCTTGTCGTTCTTCATGAATTACTTCTTCATCTGACAGCGTAGTTTTTGCTTCTGGATCCCAATTAACCATTCGATATCCACGGTAAATCAATCCTTTATTGTAGAGATCTACAAAGACTTTAATCACAGACTCAGACATATCAGGATCCATGGTAAATGCGGTACGATCCCAATCACAGGAAGCACCTAATTTTTTTAATTGCTCTAGTATAATTCCCCCATATTGGTGTTTCCACTCAAAAGCATGGGCAATGAATTCTTCGCGGGTTAAATCGCTTTTGTCAATTCCTTGTTCTTTCAATCGTGCCACTACCTTTGCTTCGGTAGCAATGGATGCATGGTCTGTCCCAGGAACCCAACATGCGTTTTTTCCTAACAAACGCGCACGTCGAACCAACACATCTTGAATGGTATTGTTTAGCATATGTCCCATATGTAAGACACCGGTAACATTGGGAGGTGGAATTACTATGGTATAAGGTTCTCTATCGTCTGGAGAAGAATGAAAATAATCATGCTGCAACCAGTACTCATACCACTTGTCTTCTACCTGGCTGGCATCATATTTAGATGGAATTGTCATACTTTGGGCTAAATTTTAAAATATAGATCGCAAAAATACAATTATCTACTTTCAGGAGAAAATTAGTCATTGATTTTTTAAAACAAAATTTTTGTTATAATTTTACTCATTAAACTGATACTATGAAGAGCTTTCTGCTATTTTTAACCTTTCTTTTTGTTTCATTTTCAATACATGCGCAAGAATTTCAATTTGAGAAAGAAACTATTGACTATGGTTCGGTTGCAAAAAAATCAGATGGAACACGTATTTTTTCATTTACAAACATTGGCACAGCGCCCATCGTTATCAAAAGAATACAGTCTACTTGTGGTTGCACGGTTCCTGAAAAACCAGAGGCACCAATTATGCCCGGAGCAAAGGGAACAATAAAAGTTTCTTATGATACAAAAAAGCCTGGAAGGTTTAACAAACAAATCATTATCTTCTCCAATGCGAAACAAACTCGAAAAGTAATTCGAATAAAAGGATACGTTACTTCTGAAGTTTCTTTTGAAAAAGAAAAAAGCATATTGTCCGACAATTAAACTCTTTTCTTTAATTTGAATTGAAATTTTAGAATATCTTCACCTCTACGAATCGTTACCCTAATCTTTTTACCATCTTTTGTTTGTAGCTTCTTTATCAGTTGGCCAATGGATAAATCATGTACTGAATTTCCATTAATTTTTAACAAAATATCATCGGGGTAAATTCCAACGAGTGCAGCAGGTGAATTCTGTAAGACTTTGGAAATGCGATAAGAGGGCTTGAACTTAAATCGGTAACTCGCCGAAAATGTAATGGTATTGCTATTGTTTTCGAAACTTGAATTTTGTCCTGAATAACTAATTACTTTTTCTGGATCCATTTCTTTTACTAATTGTTCTCCATTGTATACGATATCCAAACCGCTCATATTGTATTCAAAGCCTCCTGTGAGCGCAGCACATTTTCTGAGTATCAATTTTTTATTTGGATAATCAATCCAAACTTTAAACCGCTTTAGAATATTGCTTCCAATACTTCCATTTCTGGTCTCAAATTTTCTTGCTTGGAGGGTAGAAATGGTGTCTAAAAAGGATACTGTGGGTTGTAAAACTTCAAATTTACCCAATCTAACTTTTGGAATCCGAGCTCTATTTCCATAGATCGTTCCACTCAAACCTTCCCCTAAAATATCATTGTAATGCCGAAGGGGGGTCTTGATCTTTTCATGGGATTCCTCAAACAACCAAAGTGCATCACTTCCACCAGTGTCTATTAGCATTTTTACAGAAGTCATTTCATTTCCAATCGTATCTAATTGAATAGCTGCATCAACATAGGGTTTGTTCCGATAAAACTCGACGGGAAATTCTTCGCATTTTTTGCATTTTTTGTATTGAAAATTTTTAGGATTGTACAGTATTATTTTTTTTGTTTTGTAGTTGATTTTGGCAATGACATCCTTCAACAGACTATAGCCAATAATACCATGTATGGTTGTGCCCATTTTTCCTGAAAGCTCAAATTGGTCTTTTAAAACCACATAAATGGTTTCATCATTACTTTTCAGGGCACCCACTTTTAATTTGTTTTTTTGTGAAATTAAGGCATCGATTGCTTTTCCTTTTCCCAATCCATGTAATGAAATTTTTTTTACATTTTTCAATCCCAAACTATCGTTTTCAGAAAGGCTAAATAAGATTGTTTTATCGACCCCAGTATCTAAGATAAAGGACAACTTTGTATTATTTACCTCAACGGGGATTACTATAATGTTATTAATTAATTGAAACGAGAGTTTCTGAGAGTATCGATTTTCATTGGGAAACCGAAATCTTGATTGTCCAAAAACAATATTGCTATTATTGAAGACTAAAAACAGTATGATTGTTAGTTTTTTAATAAGCGCTTGTTTTTGAGTGAATCAGAAAAATACAATAAGAAAAGTACATGTTTTCTATGTTTTTATGTTTTAACATATTAAAGAAACTGAAATTTCAGTTTTTATATAAAAATATTTCGCAAATTTGTATTATTTAATACCATATCAAAAATTATGCCTACAATTTCTCAGAAAGGAAATAAAATGCCAGAGTCACCAATCAGAAAATTGGTGCCTTATGCAGAAGATGCTAAAAAAAGAGGTGTCAGTGTGTTTCATTTAAATATTGGGCAACCCGATATTAAGACGCCACAAGTAGCATTGGATGCTGTAAAAAACAATACGCTTGAGACATTGGCATATGCGCGTTCAGAAGGTTCTGAAATCTATAGAACCAAATTGGCAAACTATTATGTAGCACATAATATTTCGGTTGAAGCAAACGATATTGTGGTTACAACAGGGGGTTCTGAAGCTTTACTTTTCACGATTGGAAGTATTACAGATCCGGGAGATGAAATCATTATTCCAGAACCTTTTTATGCAAATTACAACGGTTTTTCTACCGCATCTGGTGTCACTGTAGTACCCGTAATTTCTAAAATTGAAGATAATTTTGCCTTGCCAAAAATTGAAGATTTTGAGAAGTTAATTACAAAAAAAACAAAAGCAATCTTAATCTGTAATCCAGGGAATCCAACAGGATATTTATATTCTGAAGAAGAAATAGAGAAATTAAAGCAAATCGTTTTAAAACACGATTTGTATTTAATTGCCGATGAAGTGTATCGAGAGTTTACCTATGACGGATTAAAACATACTTCTGTACTTTCTTTAGAAGGTTTGGAGGCCAATGCAATTGTAATCGATTCAGTGTCGAAACGTTATAGCATGTGTGGTGCAAGAATTGGTTGCATCGTTTCAAAAAACAAACAATTCATTGCCACTGCAATCAAGTTTGCACAAGCAAGACTAAGTCCGCCTACCTATGCCTTAATTGCCAGTGAAGCAGCTTTAGATACGCCTCAAAATTATTTTGAAGAAGTAATTGAGGAGTATGTAGAAAGAAGAAATACATTAATAGACGAATTAGAAAAAATTGACGGTGTAAAAGTAGCAACCCCAAAAGGGGCTTTTTACTGTGTTGCTGAATTGCCTGTAAAAGATGCAGATCATTTTGCACAGTGGATCTTAGAAGCCTTTCACCACAATATGGAAACCTTAATGATAGCACCTGCAAGTGGATTCTACTCGACACCCGGAGAAGGCAAAAATCAAGTCAGAATCGCCTATGTTTTGAATAAAAAAGATTTAATTCGTTCAGTCGAAATATTAAAAGAAGCCTTAAAACAATATCCAAATTAATTGATCATTCAAAAGAACATATCATTAAAAGCATACAACACCTTTGGCATTGATGTAAAAGCCAGCCGCTTTGTTTCGATTGCTTCTTTGTATGAATTGCAACAACTTTTAAATGCAGAAAAAGACTTTTTTCTAATTTCTGGCGGTAGCAATCTGCTTTTAACAAGAGACATTGAAAGACTTGTAGTTCATATTGACATCCAAGGAATCTCTATAGATCGTGAAGAAGAAAACAGTGTTTTTCTAACTGTAAATGCAGGCGAAAACTGGCATGAATTTGTGCTTTGGTGTATTGCTCAGAACTATGGAGGCCTCGAAAATCTATCTTTAATTCCTGGAAATGTTGGCACCAGCCCGATTCAAAATATTGGTGCATACGGCGTAGAGGTAAAAGACTGCATTACAAAGGTAGAAGCCTTGGAGATTGCAACCAATAAATTGGTTTCTTTCTCAAACGAAGCTTGTAATTTTGGTTATCGAAATTCAATTTTTAAAAATGATGTAAAAGGAAAATACATCTTGACTTCTGTTTCTTTTAGGCTAACTACTAAAAACCATCAATTAACAACCTCTTATGGTGCTATTGAAAATGAATTGGCGGTTCAAAAAATTAAAATCCCAACATTAAAAAATATTTCTGATGCCATCATTCGCATTCGAAAATCCAAATTACCCGATCCCAAAGAAATTGGCAATAGTGGCAGTTTCTTTAAAAATCCTGTAATTTCTAAAATGCTGTTTCAAAGACTACAAAAAGAAAATCCATCGATCCCAAACTATCCTGTTTCTGAGACCGAAATCAAAGTTCCAGCAGGATGGCTGGTAGAGCAAAGTGGCTTTAAAGGAAAACGTTTTGGTGATGCTGGCGTGCATGAAAAACAAGCCTTAGTACTTGTAAATTATGGAACTGCATCGGGTACTGAGGTTTTTCAACTTGCTGAAAAAATCCAGCAAACAGTATTTAAAAAATTTGAAATTGCTTTAGAAATAGAAGTGAATGTTGTTGCTTCCTGAGTTTAAAACTCTTTCTTTAAGATTTCTATATGACGTTTAAGTCGTAAAATATCGACCCCTAAAGTACCATTGTAAATCCCTCGAATTCGTCCTTTTGCATCTACCAAAATAAAATTTTCTGTGTGTATAAATTCACTTTCATTTTTTGTCTCATTAAAATCTCCATCTGCAAAATATGAAGTTCTTGCGATGTTGTAAATATGATCTCTATCGCCCGTTATTAAATGCCATTTTTCATCTATTGCTCCTTTTTCCAAAGCATATTCTTTTATTTTCGCAACAGAATCTACTCGAGGCATTACGGTATGTGACAGTAATAAAACAGAAGCATTGTCTTTATAAAATTCTTGAATAGCAGCCATATTATTGGCTAGGATAGGACAAATACTTGGACAGGCTGTAAAGAAAAAATCTGCAATATAAATTTTACCTTCAAAAGTTTTATTTGTTATGAGATGCCCGTTTTGATTTGTAAACTCAAACGAATCAATCCTATAAATTTTAGAATAATTAGTATCCTTTTTTGAAATCCATTCTGGAGTAAATGCTGCTGAATTATAAAAGGGAAGTGTTGTTGACTTATCGATTGGAACCTCTTTTTTACAAGATAAAAAAGTTGACAACAGAACTAATGATACTACTTTTTTAATCATTTTAATTCGTTTTCACAAACCACGCTCACACATTTTTTAAGTCCAATTAAACCGTGCCTATCATTGTTTACCATGAAGAAGTTAGCCGTAATTTTACCAGAAAGATTCCACATTTTTTGATGTCCGTCTTCTACTCCATCAACAAAATTAAAATGCTGGGCCAAAGTCCCTTCTGCATGCCACTCTTTGAACTACCGTCATAGCGCCCATTTGTATTAAAATGGTATTCAAACATTTGATTTCCAGCTACTAATTTCTTTATGAATTCTTTTTCGTCCAATAGGTAGTTCTCTGAACTGGAGAATTACAGAAAAAAAGCAGGAATTAAAAGTTAAAACAATAGATTTACTATCTTTGCAAAAGAATTATTCAATTAATGAAATTACTACTGTTTACTTTAGGACTATTGGGATTGGGAATTGCTGGAATTGCCATTAAAATTTGGGCTAAAAAAGATGGCGAATTTGCTGGAACCTGTGCAAGTCAAAACCCGATGTTAAACAAAACAGGGGAAACTTGTGGTTTTTGTGGTAAAACACCAGATCAGTTTGAAAACTGCGCCGAACCGCAACACAATTAGCTTCCATTTCTTCCAAGAAATACCTCAATCTTCTTCTATAAAAACCAAAAAGACTTAATTATTTTGGACTCCTTTTCTAGAAACTGGGATCGGATTATTTTCAATTTAGTATCTTTATAACGAATTTGATCTCAAAACTCAATCCTTGAAAATAGAGAACACACAATTAGAAAGCAACATTTCAAAAGCTAAAAAGGGAAATCAGACTGCTTTTAAATATTTATTAGATACTTTTTGGTCAGACGTTTATAAATATCAATTAAAACGGACCAAGAGCGAAAATGATGCTGAAGATATTGCCATACAAACGTTTTCAAAAGCCTTTGACAAAATCCAAACTTTTGATGAAAAATATGTATTTAAGACTTGGATCATTACAATTTCTAAAAATATACATATCGACTTACTCAGAAAAAAAAGTAGTTCAATTCGAATTGAAAACGCTCAAGAGCAAGATGAAAAAATTTATTTAGTAATAGATGATAATCCTACACCTGAGGATAAAATTATTCGAGATCAAAATTTAGCAAAATTGCTAAGAGATATTAAACTCCTAAAACCCAAGTACCAAGAAGTAATTCAGTTACGCTACTTCCAAGAATTGAGTTATAAAGAAATTGCCTCCGAAATCAACGAATCAATAAGCAATGTAAAAGTGAAGCTTTTGCGTGCAAAAAAGTTACTCGCAGCCATTATAAAAAAATGATAACTTGAAAAAAACATTCCTACAAACTTTAGGCCCTGGTTTATTATTTGCAGGAGCAGCCATTGGTGTTTCTCATTTGGTACAATCTACCAAAGCAGGAGCTGAATTTGGTTTTGGTTTGTTGTGGGCTATACTACTCGTTCACCTTTTTAAATATCCTTTTTTTCAATTTGGTCCAAGATATGCAGCAGCTACAGGAGAAACCTTACTAGAAGGCTATCAAAAATTAGGCAAAGGAGTTTTAATAGCTTATTACCTGCTCAATTTTGCAACCATGTTTACCATTCAAGCAGCAGTCACCATCGTAACGGCAGGTTTGGCATCCCAACTTTTTGGCATTACCGGTGATTTGGTGATTTGGTCCGCAATACTTCTTTTGATTAGTGCTACACTTTTGGTAATTGGACGTTATAAACTGTTAGATAACCTAATGAAATACATCATCCTCACACTCACGATAAGTACAATAGTGGCAGTTACCGTTGCTTTTTTTAGTACAAAAAATGCTTTTGACATTACACAAGTACTTCCATCTGGAACAGGAGAAATCACGTTTCTTATTGCATTTCTAGGGTGGATGCCAGCACCCTTAGATATCGCAGTTTGGCACTCTATCTGGTCGATCGAAAAAAACAAAAACACAGTACTAAAAACAACGCCCAAAGAAGCCATTTTTGATTTTAATATCGGATATCTTGGGACCCTCTTCTTGGGTGTTTGCTTTGTCCTTTTAGGCGCATTAGTCATGCATCATTCTGGAGAAACTTTCTCAGAAAAAGGCAGTGAATTTGCGTCGCAATTAATCAATTTGTACACCAAAAATCTAGGTGAATTCTCTTATCTATTTATAGCCATTGCCGCATTCACGACCATGTTTAGCACCACACTAACAACTTTCGACGCCTCTCCAAGGGCTATGGAGAAAACAACACAATTATTATTTCCAAAAAGAACAAAACTGAATTATTGGTTTTGGATTGCATGCCTGTTTTTAGGAACATGCTTGATCTTAAAATACGGGATGGACAATATGGGGTTCTTGGTAGAAATAGCTACGGTTTTATCTTTTTTAACAGCGCCGTTTTACGCCATTTTAAATTATACATTAATTACAGGAAAGCATACCCCAAAAGAACACCAACCCAATATTTATCTAAAAATTTTGAGCCTTGTAGGAATTCTCTTTTTAGTTGGGTTCAGTATTTGGTTTTTATCAAGCATTTAAAACTTTCCTTTGTATCTTTGCAATTCAAATTCAATAGAAAATGGAGACAGCACCTGAAATGCTTCAAGAAAGAATAAAAAAACCAAAATGGTTGCGTGTAAAGTTGCCCGTTGGTAAGAAATATACCGAATTAAGAGGTTTGGTAGACAAATACAAGTTGAATACTATTTGTACCAGTGGAAGCTGTCCAAACATGGGAGAATGTTGGGGAGAAGGAACCGCAACTTTCATGATTCTAGGAAATATTTGTACCCGTTCTTGTGGTTTCTGTGGTGTAAAAACTGGAAGACCAGAAACGGTGGAATGGGATGAACCAGAAAAAGTAGCTCGTTCCATAAAAATTATGAGCATAAAACATGCCGTAATTACTTCTGTAGATAGAGATGATTTGAAGGATGGTGGATCCATTATTTGGGCGGAAACTGTAGATGCAATTCGTAGAGCAAACCCAAGCACGACCCTAGAAACATTAATTCCAGATTTTCAAGGAAACACCAAACAATTAGATCGAATTATAGCTGTGCATCCTGAAGTAGTTTCTCACAATATGGAAACTGTAAGAAGACTCACCCGTGAAGTTCGAATTCAAGCAAAATATGATCGAAGCTTAGAAGTTTTAAGATACTTAAAAGAAAAGGGAATGCGAACCAAAACTGGATTGATGCTTGGTTTAGGGGAAACTGAAGAAGAAGTAATCCAAACCATGAAAGACCTCCAAGCTGTTGGATTGGATGTATTAACGATAGGTCAATATTTACAACCTACAAAAAAACACTTACCGCTGAAAGAGTTTATAACACCAGAACAGTTTAAAAAATACGAAACCTTAGGGTTGGAAATGGGCTTTATGTATGTTGAAAGTGGACCATTAGTCCGCTCATCATACAAAGCACATAAACACGCTAAATAACCCGCTTCAATGGGGTGGTAAAAATATAACAATATAAAAACGGCACTCAAATGAGTGCCGTTTTTTTTGAGGATCCGTTCAATAAAATATTTTTTTTACTCTAAAAACATACTTTGGTACAAAGGTTGATATAATAATAGTAAGAGACCTCATAAACCTCTTAAAGTTATAAATTGTTTGAATTATTTGAGTAAAAAACCATCTCGTTTGAGATGGTTTTTTTTTCTGTGAATAAAAAAGTAAAATCGAATTATTTCAATGTATTAGAATTCAACAGAAAAACAGCGTTTGCCATAAATAGCTTTCCGTTTTCCCAAAAAGATCGAAATAACGGATTGTCTACCATATAAACGATACTCCCATTACCAAAAGATTCTTCACCAAGCATAAGTGATTTTGGAACATTTTTAATGGCTGCACTTCCGGCATAACCCGAAACATTTTTTGTGTTTTGATCGAAATAACCCACATTAACACCTTTCCCTAAATATTGGTAGGAAGTGCCACTTAGTTTTAATGAAAAATATGATGTTTGATAACCAAATCCTAAAGGATGCGATGTATCAATCGTGCTTTTAAAAATACTTCCTGTGATTAAATCTGCAACACTTTGACGTTCTCGATCTGCAAAGGGAGTTAGATTATCTACTTCATCATTTTCTTCAGATTTTTTTACTTCCAATGAAAACTCGTCGTCGTCAGCAAAACTGCGTAACGCATTTCCAAGAGCAATGAGTGTACCGCCGTCACGCATCCATTTTTTTAGTTTCGTCATCATCGTTTTATTCAAAACTTCCGAATACGAGCCACTTGGTAATATAATGACATCATAGGAGTGCAAAGTGACACCGCTAAAATCTTCCGCATTGATATTTGTAATTGGATAGTTCAATTGCGTTTCAAAAAAATGCCAAACTTCGCCAAAACTTAAAGAAGAAGTTGCTTTCCCTGAAAGAACAGCAATCTTTTGTCGATGAATTGGCTTCACAGAATAAGATCCAAAGTCTACACCTGAGTCAGAAAAACCAGTAGCAACTGCCGTTAATGATCGTTGATACTGGTTTGCAATAGCAATTAGTTTCCCATCAAATTCAGCATTTCGATTGTCATTTCTTAAAACAATTAATGTACCTCTTTCAAAAGATTTTCCTTCTATAGAAAAAGCTTTCTCGCTAAATCGAGGCACAATATTATTTTGCAGCAGCGCACCTAAAAACCTGGCGTCCTCGAGACTGTTCCACTTAGAAATATATGCATATGCACGCTTCATAATCGAATTATTAATTGTGCTTTCTTTAGCTAAATTTGATGATGGTAATTTCGTTTTTGAAGCAATTGCCTCAAAACCATGCGCATATGGCAAAGACCAAGCAGTAATGTCATAGGTTAAAGAATCCATCAATTTTGCTTTGGGCTCAAACAAAACTTTAACCATTTTGCCTTTGGGTTGATCTGTATGAATAATAATATCCGAAGAAGTCAAATCCATTCTACCTTGATTCTGAGTTGAATAAAGGTAGCCTTTTGCGATTCCTTTCTTAGCCGATTGATAATAAATTTGATGTTTGTCTAACAACTTTTTTAGACGATTTGATTGATCCTTATTTTCATTTTTCAATATATAACTTTTATACTTTAAATTCGAATTGTCAAAAAACTTTTTAAACTCAGAATTTAATAAAACAGCATTCTTTGAAGAAATTTCAACAGTAGACAGACCCGTTGTCATATGATGCATCGCTCGATCTTTCAGCGTTAAAACCTCTCCCTCATTGGTTTGAATTCCCAACCCAGCTCGTCCATGTCCCGCTTGTTCGTAGGTCATACCTATAGCTCCCATATAGGTTGGATAAGTGTCACCATAACTTGGATAGAGTAAATCGAAACTCTCTCTGGTAAAATACAACCATCCTTCTTTATCAAAATATTTTGCATGATTTTTTCCAATTTGAGTTTGAAAATCACGTTGCCAATCAGAAATTACTTCATGAAAAGGTTCTGCAGCAGGTGCAAAATAATAAGGATTATTGATTCCTTGTTCATGGAAATCAACATGAATGTGAGGCAACCATTTGTTATAAATAGCAATTCTTTGTGAGGATTCCACTTGAGTTGCCCATGCCCAATCTCTATTTAAATCAAACAAATAGTGATTTGGTCTACCAGAAGGCCAAGGTTCTACATGTTCTTTCGCGTTTTGATCAACCGTATAAGGAGTGCTTTTTACCTGATTGAACCAGTTGACATAGCGATCGCGTCCATCTGGATTGATACATGGATCCATAATGACAACCGTATTTTCTAACCAATCTTTTTTATTGGTAATCAATTCATACAGCGTTAACATAGCCGCTTCAGTACTAGAAGCTTCGTTACCATGTACATTGTAACTTAACCAAACAATTGCTTTAGTATTCACCGTACTTCCTTTAATAATTCCTGATTGAGAAAGGTTGTCTTTTCGGATCGTCTCTAAATTAAGGATGTTCTCTTTGGAAGAAATATAACTTACATAAAGCGGTCTGTGTTCGTTTGTTTCTCCATATTTTTCCAATTTTACATTGGAAACAGTATTGCTAACATATTTGAAATAATCAACAACTTGATGGTGTCTGGTAAAACGAGTCCCAATTTCATAACCTAAAAATTCAGAAGGAGATTGAAGAGATTGCGAAAAGGCAGAACCGAACATAAAAAAAGCAAGAAGAGAAAGTAATTTAATTTTCATATAAATTTGTATAAGATACTCAAATGTAAGCATTTTCTTATTTTTATATATTGAATACACGAAGGATTCCTTAGCAATTAAACGTTAGATTCAAAAATTCACTTCCTACAACCATCAAAATAGTGTATTTTTATCAAAAATTAAAAAAGACGAAGGAGTTTACATAATAAAACTCTTAAATTCTGCTAAAACGATTGTCAAATCACCCACATGAAAGTAGCACAACTTCCTTTCGAAAAAACAGGTTTTTTCTCTAAAACTATGCTAGATTATCTTGCAAAGAAAGAAAGTATACAGTCTTTTTATAACAATTACCCCGATTTAATAGGATTTAAAAATCAGTTAGAAGAAAAAGAAAAATCATTCAATCTTGAATCTAGAAACATTTTATCGAACTCATTAGAAAAACAATACCAAGGTTTTGATGTTTCAGAAGCAACCAAAAAAAATATTGCGCTACTACAACAGAAAAACACATTTACGGTTACTACCGGGCATCAATTAAACTTGTTTACGGGACCACTCTATTTCCTCTACAAAATACTTTCTACCATCAATTTAGCAGAAGAAATCTCAGAAAAATTTCCAACTAAAAACATTGTGCCAGTTTATTGGATGGCAACAGAAGACCATGACTTTGAAGAAATTAATTACTTTAATTTTCAAGAAAAAAAAGTGCAATGGAATTTAGAATCTGCTGGGGCTGTCGGACGACTTTCAACAGAAGGTTTGACCGATGTATTTGAAGAATTTTCCTCTCATTTAGGCAGTTCAAAAAATGCAAATCAACTCAAAAAACTATTTTCAGAAGGATATTTAAAACACGCCACCTTAGCCGATGCTACTCGTTATATTGCTAATGAATTGTTTAAAGAGTATGGATTGGTGATTGTTGATGGCGATGATCTTGCATTAAAAAAATTACTAGCGCCCTTTGTAAAAGATGAATTGGAAAATGAAACTTCATTTCGTGCTGTTTCTGAAACGATTGCAGCCTTGGAAAAGAATTATAAAGTACAAGTAAATCCGAGAACTATTAATTTATTTTATTTACATGAAAATTCGCGAGAACGCATCCTTTTTGAAAACGGGGTTTATCTTATAAACAATACCGATATTACATTTTCTAAAGAAGAAATTTTAAAGGAAGTAGATAAAAACCCGATGGCTTTTTCGCCCAATGTGATTGTACGCCCCCTCTACCAAGAAATCGTTTTACCAAATCTATGCTATATTGGCGGTGGCGGAGAAATTGCCTATTGGTTTGAGCTAAAAAGTTATTTTGACAAAGCAGGAGTCACTTTTCCAATTTTATTATTGAGGAATTCGGTTCAGATTGTTTCTGAAAAACAACAAAAAAAGTTAACCTCCCTAAAAATTTCGCATCAAGAGCTGTTTTTAAAACAGCAAGAGCTACTGTCAAAAAAAGTATCAGAAAATATTGAGATTGATGTAGATTTTAATCGCAAAATTAATGGTCTAAAAGAGCAATTTTTAGAACTAAAAGAAGTCGCTAAAAAAACAGACATCTCATTTATAGGTGCTGTAAATGCCCAAGAAAAAAAGCAAATCAAAGGCCTAGAAAATCTTCAAAAAAGATTGTTACGAGCTGAAAAAAGAAGACAAAAAGAATTGGTAGATCACATTACAACATTGCAAAATCAACTCCTTCCTAACCAAAGTTTAGAAGAAAGACAGCGGAATTTTTCTGACTATTATTTAGCCTATGGTCCTACTTTTTTAAACACTTTAAAGGAGGCACTAAAACCACTCGCACACCAATTTACAATCATAGAACTGTCATGAGCCAAAAAGACAAAGGACTCCATCCAAGTAATAAATTCAATAACACATATGATTTTGAGGATTTAATGCTTAAAAATCCAGCCTTAAAAAATTTTGTTACTGAGAATAAATACGGGAGTATTAGCATCGATTTTTCAAATCCAATTGCCGTAAAGGAACTCAACAAAGCATTGCTTTTCACCTTTGATAAAATAGCGCTTTGGAATTTTCCTGACCAAAATTTATGTCCACCTATTCCAGGACGATTAGATTATATTCATCATTTAGCAGATTTGCTTTCCCCCGAACTAGAAAAAGAAAAAAACATTACAATATTAGATATTGGAACAGGGGCAACTTGTATTTATCCATTATTGGGCGTCGCAGCTTACAATTGGAATTTTGTTGGTGTCGACATTGACTTGGATTCTTTGGATACTGCACAAGATATTGTCGATGATAATAATTTAGATACACATATAAAATTACGCCAACAATTAAATGAAAATCAGATTTTAAAAGGTATTTTACAAGACAATGACTCCTTTGCTGCAGTCATGTGTAATCCGCCCTTTTATAAATCGGCAGAAGAAGCACAAGGCGCTAACAAAAGAAAAAATAGAAACCTAGGAAATAGTGCCGTTCGAAATTTCTCTGGAAACAACAATGAATTGTGGTATGTAGGTGGTGAAAAAGCTTTTTTACACAACTACCTGTATGAAAGTTCTTTGTACAAAGACAAAAGTAGTTGGTTCACAAGTTTGGTGTCTAAAAAAGAGAATGTAGAAAGCATGGAAAAATCTTCCAAGAAATTAGGCGCTACTAAATTTAAAGTCATTCCAATGCGTCAAGGAAATAAAGTAACTCGAATCGTTTGCTGGAAGTATTAAAAAAATGTTTTTTTAAAAACTAAGATTCCTAACTGGAGAAAATAGGATAATTTATAAGTGTATCACTTCATCATAAGCATCAGCCACGGCTTCCATTACTGCTTCACTCATGGTTGGATGTGGATGAATTGTTTTTAAAACTTCATGTCCAGTAGTTTCTAATTTACGTCCTAAAACAGCTTCCGCAATCATGTCTGTAACACCAGCACCAATCATGTGGCATCCTAACCATTCGCCATATTTTGCATCAAAAATTACTTTTACAAACCCTTCAGTGGTTCCACCAGCAGTTGCTTTTCCAGAAGCTGAAAAAGGAAACTTCCCTACTTTTAAATCGTAGCCCGCTTCTCTTGCTTTCGCTTCGGTCATTCCAACAGAAGCAATTTCAGGAGTTGCATAGGTACAACCCGGAACGTTTCCATAGTCAATGGGCTCCGTGTGCAATCCTGCTAGTTTCTCTACACAGGTAATTCCTTCCGCAGAAGCAACGTGTGCCAATGCCTGTCCAGGAACCACATCACCAATGGCATAATAACCCGGAATATTTGTTTGGTAAAAATCGTTTACTAATATTTTATCTCGATCTACTATAATACCGACATCTTCCAGTCCAATATTTTCAATGTTCGATTTAATTCCAACAGCCGAAAGTAAAACATCAGCTTGTAAGGTCTCCGCTCCTTTCTTTGTTTTTACAGTAGCAACCACTCCATCACCAGAAGTATCAACAGATTCTACAGAAGAATTCGTCATTACCTTAATACCCGCTTTTTTGATAGAACGTTCAAATTGTTTTGAAACATCAATATCTTCTACAGGCACTACATTGGGCATGTATTCTACAATAGTAACCTCCGTACCCATAGCGTTATAAAAATGTGCAAACTCAACACCAATTGCTCCAGAACCAACAACAATCATCGATTTGGGTTGACTTGGCAACGTCATCGCTTTTCGATAACCAATTACCTTTACACCATCTTGAGGTAGGTTTGGCAATTCTCGCGAACGAGCACCTGTTGCAATAATAATATTGTCCGCAGAATATTCCATTAAAGTACCATCTTCAGCAGTAACGTCCACTTTTTTACCCGTTTTAATTTTTCCAAAACCATTGATAATATCGATTTTGTTTTTCTTCATTAAAAAGGCTACTCCTTTACTCATTCCGTCTGCAACACCACGACTTCTTTTAATAACCGCATCAAAATCCTTGTCGATGGCCTCCGCTTTTAAACCATAGTCATCAACATGCTTTAAATAATCATACACTTGAGCAGATTTTAACAATGCTTTCGTTGGAATACATCCCCAGTTCAAGCAAATTCCACCCAAAGATTCTTTCTCTACAATGGCAACTTTAAAGCCTAACTGAGAAGCTCTAATTCCGGTTACATATCCTCCAGGTCCACTTCCGATAATAATGATGTCGTATTTCATAATTGTGTGTGTTTTATTTTTTGGGCGTTTTCACAGGCTTTCCGTTTTATCTTTTTATGAAAAATAAAAAGGATATCACTGCAATCCTTAACGCTGGCAAATTTACTACCTTTTATTATTTTCTAAAACTAAATCTTTTTATTTATACAATCCTCGTTAAAAGACTTTAAGAATACAGATGCTTCGCTTTTACATTCGCTCTGGAACTCGAATTCCAAGTAATGAAAATGCTTTTTTTATCGTATCCGCAACTTTTTTTGACAATTGGACTCTAAATATTTTTTTATTTTGATCTTCCTCTCCTAAAATAGGTACATTCTGATAAAAAGAATTAAATTCCTTGACCAAATCATAGGTGTAATTGGCAATTACAGCAGGCGAATAATTTGCAGCTGCTTGCTGAATCGTTTCTGGAAATAACGCCAATTGTTTTAACAATTCTTTCTCCTTAACGTGCAGTTCAATTGCGACAGGGCTCGCAAAATCAAAATTTGCTTTTCTAACAATGGATTGAATTCTTGCGTAGGTGTACTGTATAAAAGGCCCCGTATTTCCTTGAAAATCCACCGAAGATTTTGGATCGAATAAAATACGCTTTTTTGGATCCACTTTTAAAATAAAATATTTCAAAGCTCCCAAACCAATGGTTTGGTATAATTCCGCTTTCTCAGCATCTGAATACCCATCCAATTTCCCTAGTTCTTCAGAAATATCTTTAGCAGTGGTTGTCATTTCAACCATTAAATCATCTGCATCCACAACGGTTCCTTCACGTGATTTCATTTTTCCGGAAGGCAAATCGACCATTCCATAACTCAAATGAAACAAGCTTTCTGCCCAAGAATATCCTAGTTTTTTCAGAATCAAAAACAACACTTTAAAGTGGTAATCTTGTTCATTTCCAACCGTGTACACCATACCACCAACATCCGGTAGATCTTTGGTTCGTTGAATGGCCGTTCCAAGATCCTGGGTCATATAAACAGCAGTTCCGTCAGAACGCAATACCAATTTTTCATCCAAACCGTCTGCTGTTAAATCACACCAAACAGAACCATCTTTTTTTTGATAGAAAACTTCAGATTTCAAACCTTCCTCAATACTATCTTTTCCTAATAAATATGTATTGCTCTCGTAGTATAAAGTATCAAAATCGACACCTAAATTTTTATAAGTAACATCAAACCCACTGTATACCCAAGAGTTCATCGTTTTCCAAAGCGCAACAACCTGAGGGTCTCCAGCTTCCCATTGCAACAACATTTGTTGCGCCTCAAGAATCAATGGTGCTTGTTTTTTAGCTTCTTCCTCGGTTTTTCCTTCTAAAACTAATTGCGCAATTTCTTTCTTATATTCTAAATCGAACTTCACATAGTAATTACCAACCAGTTTATCTCCTTTCAAACCAGTTGATGCTGGCGTTTCACCATTTCCATATTTATCCCAAGCCAACATTGATTTACAGATATGAATCCCTCGATCATTAATGATTTGAGTTTTATAGACTTTTTTTCCAGAAGCCTTTATGATTTCTGCAACCGAGTAGCCTAAAAGGTTATTTCGAACATGGCCTAAATGCAAAGGTTTGTTTGTGTTTGGCGAGGAATACTCTACCAAAACAGCGTCTTCATTCTCATTTACTGGTGTAAAACCGTAGGTAGCATTCGGAAAAATTGTATGGAAGAAATTTACATAAAACGCATCTTCAATAACCAAGTTTAAAAATCCTTTTACAACATTGTAACTAGTAATTTCAGCAAGATTTTCAACAAGGTACTTTCCCAGATCTTCACCGAGCTGAACAGGATTTCCTTTTTTATACCGCAACATCGGGAAAACAACGACTGTGATATCGCCTTCAAATTCCCTGCGAGTAGCCTGAAATTCCACCGTAGGGATTTCAGTGTGATAAAGCGCTAAAAAACCTTCCTTTACTTTGGTTTCGATGGTATTTTGAATGTTCATTAAATACAAATAATTGAATTGCGAAATTAAACATTTTTATTTGTTTTTTTCAATGATTTTTAGTCTAGAATAATTGTATTTTTGTGGTCCAATCTGACTTCAAAAAAACGAGCTACTATTTCGCCCGTATTGCGATGATTTTAAATACCCTTTACATGCAAAAGCGCCTAGAAGAACTCCCAAAATTAGCAGAAGAAGCTAAAAAAGAAAACAAAAAATATTTTGTCAACTTACGAAAGAGAACCCCTAAGAATTTAGACTACCTGATGCAAGAATTGCATGATAAAGAGTTTCAAAAAACAGATTGTTTAACATGTGGAAATTGTTGTAAAACTACCTCTCCAATTTTTACAGACACCGATACAGCGCGAATTTCTAAACATTTAAAAATGAAAGTTGTAGACTTTCAAAACAAATACTTAGAACGAGATACTGATGATTTCATGGTCTTAAAAACAGCACCTTGCTCCTTTTTTGACACCTCCGACAACACTTGTCTAATCTACAATGTAAGGCCAAAAGCCTGTGCAGAATACCCGCATACCAATCGGAAAAAGTTTATACAAATTACCGATTTAACCATCGAAAACACAACCATTTGTCCAGCCGCTTACAATATCGTAGAAGCATTGAAAGTAAAAATTCCTTACACATACAATACCAAAAAGACACGAAGATAATTTATTCTCTTTTTCATATTCAATTTGTTTGTAGCATTACAGTAGCAGAAGTCCACACTTAATTTATTTTTCTTAATTTAGTAGAAAATAAATCAAGTTGGAATTGCCGATTTTGAACGAGGACACTACTGGAGTTCTACGGAGTACAGTAACCTTAGCGCGTGGAGACAGTATTTCTTCAATGGGCATCAGTACCACAACAATAAGAACAGCACGGACAATGTGCGTGCTGTTCGGGCTTTTTAATTATTTATCAATTTACCGAAGCGGTCTTAGGAGTACCTATTTTGCAAATAAATATGGGTGTTCTTTCTTTTCTTTATTGAAAGTTCCATCCTTGTTTTGTTTTTACATCTTCAGTATAAGTTTTATCTTATTATGAGAAAAAAATTGTAGATGTTATTTATAATACTAATTGCGAAAAAAGAGAATTAAAAACTTTTTTAATTAAAATTTGACAGATTAATTTAAAACAATAGAGAACTTTAAAATGGACCAAAGATTAATTAATTATACTAACCAATTACCAGTATTAATAGCTAGACCCATTCATAAACTTTTAAAAAATGAAAGCTATTTCACTAAACTATATCTAATGTCTGATTCTTTAATGGGAGTTCTTAGAATGAATGGCTCCTTTCTTAAAGAAGTATATCTACAAAAAGATAAAAATAACGAGGAACTAAATAATATTTTCGAAACACTAGACCAAAAGGAAAGTCATGGTCTTTGGAGTTCAATGGCTGCAAAGGTGGTTTCACTTCTTGATGAATATGCAGAACTATCTATTCTTGGAGAAATAATGACACTTTATGGTGTAAAATCTAAGACAGATAGAACTAAAAAAATTAAACGTTTTACAGTAAATAACTCATATACTGATTGGAAGGGACAAGCTCAAACAGTAAAAATTGATAATACACCAGTAGAGTTATTAATTAATTTTAGAAACAAATATTTGGGACACGGAACGGTGTTTTCTGAAAAAGAGAGCAAAAAAATATACGAGCTATATGAACCTATTTTTATTGAAATGCTCAAGCAATGTGAGTTTCTCAAGAAAATATCCATTATTGACCAAAAGACAAAAAGTAACATCAATGGATACGACAATAGTTGCTCAGGAAAATTAACCATAAAGACTCAGGAGGGAAACGTATACCAAATTGAAAATGTTGCTCAACTTAGTTATAAAGTATTTAAACCCTTAAATACTGAGAATCAATTACCAAAACATTTGATTGACAAAGCAGATAAAAAAATTATAGACACTTATCCATACTTTTTAGCACATCCTTACCACAGAGCACTTACAGAAACCGAACCTTTTAAGAGAATTCATTTATTAAAAGAAACGTTTTTAAACTATCTCAAATATTTAGGGTTAGTTACCGCTTCAGAATATTTCAGTTCAGATCTTAAGGTAAAGGATATAAATAGAAATTTCAAGCAATTTTTATTTCGTCCACAGTTTGGTTTTTGGAATGCTTTTATGAGAGAAACCGTAAAAGCTTTAAAAGAAAACAAACACCAATGGTTTGTAAGAGAGCTTCCTGGGTATTATAAAAAGATAGAAAGTGAAAAAAAGGCAAAAAAACACAATGACAACACTGGAATAGGAGCGTTAATCAACTTTAGAAACCACTATTTAGGCCACGGAATGGTTCCATCAAGAGAAAAATGTGAAGCATTATGGGTAGAAAATTTTGCCATTCTTAAGGAACTGCTTGTAGAAATGGAGTTTTGTAAAAATTACTCTATTGTCAGTAAAGACAGAAATATTACGCTGCGGCTAATGGGTAATGAGATAACTCAAGTTAATCTTAAAACCAAACTTCTATCCAATGTAGCTATCTTAAATGCAAAAAATGAACAGATTAGTGTGGTGCCGTTTTTTGTACTTCCAGGAGAGTATTTTATAAAAGAAGTTTCTGAAAATGCTAAGCTGATGGTATATGAGCAAAATACTGGGAAGAGAATGGTGTTTTTTAGCCCTGAGAGTATTTCAGGAGAAACCTCCGGAAACGTACTAGAACAGCTCAATAAAATGATTGGTGAAAAAGACCGAGAAAAACCTATAACCAATAAACAACTAAGCAAAGAAAAATTCCAAGAGCTAATAAAAGAAAACAATAAAGATTTTGTGGGTGGTTTAATAAAGGAAAGAAAAGTAATTCCTGAGATTTATCAAGAAAGACAAGACGCAGAAATTGCGCTTCGTTCATGGGTTGGAGCTTTAGCTGGACTGTTTTTTGTAAGTGCGGAGGCAGGTAGCGGAAAAACTAATCTACTAGTTGAAATGAACCGCCAGTACAACGAAAGAGGCATTGATACATTACTGCTAAGAGGAAACCGATTTACAGGGGATGAATTATGGGAGGAAATTCAGTTTCGATTAAACTTAGCTAAAGATGTAAATATTTCTAAATCAAAAGCATTTGGTTATACACAAAATAACCCCTTTATCATATTAATTGATGGTTGTAATGAGCATCCAAACGCAGAACAACTTTTTGATGATATTATGGAGTTTTTAAATATTCATAAAGGTGGTCAAATTAAAGTAGTATTAAGCTGGAGGGTAAATACCAAAAGTGAATTGCCCACTGTAAAGCCAGAATTAGAATCACTGATATATGTTGATGGAACCAATAGCAACGATAAAAAAAATAGTATTGCAAACGCTTGTCACTGGTTAAAGCCGCTTAATAAAAAAGAAGTTGAAGGCGCGTGGAATATGTATACTGCCAATAAAAAAGATAAGGTTAAAAGAAAACCCAATTTTACACTGGAAGAATTAACCTATAATGACCGATCTCTTGCAGACCAGCTTGATAACCCACTGCTAATGAGGTTATTTTTGGAACTTTACAACGGAAAAGGACTTCCTAAAAGCCGAGGTGGTTTTACCAGTATTTGGACGCTTTATCATCAAAAATTGATTTCTCAATAAAGAAACTATAGTAGCATGACCAATAACCACCTGCTTTTATATCGCCTTGCGGAACTGATGCTTGAAAAACAGCAACACATTCTTGCTTTGGATGACTTGTTTGAAGACGAGCAAATTGGTGCTTTTGTTAGAAGCATACAAATTGATTCTCCATACCAGCAATTGATCTTTGAGGGTGTCCTTACCGAAACCATCAAAGAAGAACGCGTTATGGTCACCTTTACGGTAGAAGGCTACTTTCATTATGTATTGGGTGAAGTGATTGAAAAGCAGACTGAAGGCAAAGGAGCTGAAGCTTTAAAGAAGCTATTAGAAAACAACAAGCTCAGAGGAATTACAGAGTGTATAGAGCAATGTTTAGTCAGAGATGTAGAAAAGAACGACTTATCACGCCTTATGGGGCTCATAGACGAAGGAGGGAAAGCATTAGACGCCAGTGCCTATCCACTTGCACAGGCATTTTTAATTTATTCTATAGAAAGAGTGATGGATGAACTGCTGGCTGATCCTACAGACAACGATATTGAGGTGTTGGAAAAAGCTATTGAAAAGCTCGAAGAAGCACAGAAAAATAAAGTGGTTGAAAAAGTTTATTTATTAATAAATAATAAGATAAAACCCAAAAATACTAGAGAAGGGAAACTTTACTTAAGATCTATTGAATATGTAAATAATGATATTCGAGAAAACCAATTAGATAAACTTGTAATAAAAAATATATTAGAAGATGTTGATGATTTAGCTAATTATTATTATGAATTTGGTACTCAGTATAGAAATGTATCATTATTTGAAAAAGCTTTAGAATTTCATCAAAAAACTCTATCTATTGACATTGTTAAATATGGAAATAATCACCCTGAAACAGCAAGTACATTATCATCAATTGCCAACGATTGGAGTAAAAAAGGGAATTACAAAAAAGCAATTGAAAATTATCAAAAAGCTCTTACTATCAGAATAAAGCACTATGGAGAATTCGATATTTCAACAGCAAGAGCCTATAATAATCTTGCTTTAAATTGGAGTAATCTTGGAGAGAATTATAAAGCCATTCAATTATTTCAAATGTCATTAAATATAAAGTTAAAAATTATAGGTAAAAATCATCCTTCTGTAGCCATTTCTTATAACAATATAGGTTTTGATTTAAAGGTTTTAGGTAAATATGATGAAGCAATAAAAAACTATAATCATGCATTAGATATAAAAACAAAAATATATGGTAAAAACCATAAGGAAACTGCAATAAGTTATAATAGTATTGGTCTTTTCTGGCGAAATAGAAAAGAATTTGATAAAGCACTTAATTATTTAGAGAAATCCTTACCCATAAACATAAAATATTATGGTGAATATCATCCAATTACAGCAAAAGCATACAATAATATAGGTTTTGTTTGGGATGCTAAAAAAGACTACACTCAAGCTTTGAAATATTATAAAAAAGCATTAGATATTAGACAAATAAAATTAGGTGAATTACATTTAGATACTGGAGTAAGTTATAATAATATTGGTTTAGTATATAAAAATCAAAAAAAATATAAAGAAGCATTTTTATTTCTTAAAAAGAGCTTAAAAATTATTTTAAAAAATTTGGGGGAAAATCATCCAAGAACAGCAACGAATTATAATAATTTAGGAATACTATTTAACAAACAAGGTCATTATAACAAAGCTGTAAAGTATTACAAAATGGCATTAAGTATTAACTTAAATAAACATGGTAGAAATCATCCAATATTAGAAACCAGGTATAACAATTTAGGAATTGCTTGTTTTAAAAATAGAAATTATAAATCTGCTATAAAATACTTTAAACTTGTTCTAACCTATTGTCCTGAGGAAAACATATACTATTACTACATTGGATCATCATACAAAAAGCTAAAATACTTTCAAAAAGCAATTGAAAATTATGTCATAAGTGCCAATATGCTAAAAGTACAGAATGGTATTGATGATAAAGATACAAAAGAAGCCATCCAAGAGGCTTTAAGACTAGCTAAAGAAACGGATAACATAAAGCTACTGCCCGATTGGATTAAAAAATAGCATCCCATGCTTGAGCCAACAATCATGTCAGGCTTAAAAGCTCTTGCATATTTAAGGGCTAAGTCATATGAGTTTTTTTGTTCGTACTGCATAGGATGAGATACAATAGTATGTCCTTGTTCAGCCATCCAATCTGCTTTAGAGGAGGGTAATGCGCTCTCAAGGCCGTGGAAGTATAATATTTTCATTGGGCTGTTTTATTTCACAGAACATAAAGTAAAGCCCTTGTGGATGGTACATTTAGTGCATCATTCAGATCATA
>Ga0209138_1000815_pt1 | contig 28573 bp, 47 predicted proteins | sample SaaInl3SG_22_DNA_FD_184645 | JGI IMG/M metagenome (GOLD analysis project Ga0209138, IMG submission 184645) | Marine microbial communities from expanding oxygen minimum zones in the Saanich Inlet - ESP_153SG_22_DNA (SPAdes) (version 2) | ecosystem: Environmental > Aquatic > Marine > Intertidal...
GTCTGAGGCCGTTTATGTCCACGATAAGTTCTTAGCCGGTAATGGGTTCATTCATTACGATGACCTGATTAGCTCCGATCCGGAGACTCGCAAGATCGCCAAACGCCAGTTTGGTCAGGTCAAACGCTTCTTAAAGAAGTGGTTACCTAAAGTGGAGGGCGAGCCTAACCCAATGGGGTGTACTGCACCCAACTAAGAGAGGGGCGAAAGCCCCTTTTTTATTTTCTAAAAAATTACTTGCATGTTGTTGCGCTTTATAGGAATATCACCAGTGAGCAATTTTGCTCGGCCAATAACTACGGGAGATTTTGTTATGGCAACTTATCAAACAAACGCCTTTGCACACGGTATCGGCAACTCTGCTGTTTCATCTAACTGGTTCAACCGGCCTGAAGATGAACGCTTCCTTTCACTGGACGACATGTTGGCTCACAAGAAAATCGACGCCGGTCAGATGAAGTCTCGGATCGTCGATACTCACAAGATGAATATCGTCGGCACTGTTGATGCTGACAATCCATCGAGGGGTGACGTGTTCATTGAGTATCGTGATGAAAACGGGATCGAGGGTGAGAACATGCCAACCAACTGGTCATTCGGTCAGTTAGCTCAACTGGCGGGAGCGCCGGCCGGTTATCTCAAAGACCTGCCCGCCCCGATGGTTGCGGACTGCTTGCAGTGGGGCTTGCAACATAACCGGTCTCGGGACTTGGTTAAGGTGTACAGTCAGGGCGATCACGGCGAACTGCGTGCGGCGACTGGTGCTGACTATGGCCGTATCTATGATCATGAGATCCTGAAGCCCATCAAAGATTTGGTTGATGCGAGCGGCGGCCGTTGGAAAGTACCGGGCATGATGGTTGGATCTAACAACGGCATGGCCGTTTATGATCCGCATGTACCGGTTACCAAAGATACGACGACACTGTTTGCCAGTGATCGAGATATCTTTGTTTTCTTGGTTGACGACTTGAACCCGATTGAAGTCGGCAAGCTTGCCAATGGGGAGCCTGATTTGATGTTCCGCGGTTTCTATGCGTGGAACTCTGAGACTGGCAGTAAGACGGCCGGTGTTGCGGCCATGTACCTGCGTGGCGTATGCATGAACCGGAATCTATGGGGCGTGGAGAATTTCCATGAAATCAAGATTCGCCACACCAAGTTCGCTCCGGATCGTTTCGCCATTGAGGCGCGTCCTGCTTTGCAATCGTTTGCGAGCGGTGCGACGTCTACCTTTGTCGAGGGAGTCCAGAAAGCTAAGTCAGCGAACGTCGCCAAAACCGACGATGATCGTCTGGACTTTCTGACCAAGCGCGCCGGCCTGAGTCAGCGTATGGCCAAAGCCGCTATGCAACGGCATGAAAAAGAGGAAGGCCGCCCCGTCGAGTCAGTGTGGGATGCGGCTCAGGCGATCACCGCTATTGCGCGTGACATTCCGCACCAAGATAACCGGATCGATATTGAACGTCGCGCCGGTAAATTACTGGACAAAGTCGCCGCATAATTACCGCGGCTAATACAGGCCGGCCGGAGCAATCCCGCCGGCCTTTTTATTGACCATCAAAAATAGCTATGCGATATTGGCAACTCATTTCATAACTACGGGAGAAATTGAAATGGGATTAACAGGGCATGTTTTGGTGCTGTATTGCAACGGCGTTGAAGACGAGCGGTATTGTTTATCGGATCGGGAAGACGCGCTCGAAACAGTGCAGGAATTGCGGCAGGAATTTCCGCACCATTCTTTCTGGTTGAAAGAGGAATACATTAGAGCGGACGATGATCCGCGGGGGGGTGTGAGATGAACCGAGCGCAACTTGAATCACTGTACCGCGTTTTCTGTCGCGATCCCGATGGAGCGCAATCGTTTCTGGAGTTTCGGCGGCGTGCAGTGCGCGCCACTTTCGATACCAGTTATATGATCCGATGGTGCGGGATGTGGCTCGGGATCGAACCCGACGGCTATACCCATAGCTAACCGATAGGCCGGAATAACTCCGGCCTTTTTTATTTGCACTATCGGTTGCGTTTATCGCATAATCGGGACTGGCCAATACCGGCCGCAACTACGGGAATTTAAAAATGACTGATTTACATGAAACTGCGAATACTTTGGGATCACTCGAGACTGTCCAGAAGGCCGAGTTTACGCCGGACGATTTACGCGCTGAGATTGAGAAACTCCGCAATAAAGTTCACGTCGCTGAGATTGAGATCGAGCGGGAGCGCACCCGTGCTAATTCGTATCTTGAAAAAAACCAGAACATTACGGCGGGCATGTTCGCATTGCTTGAGCCTGAGATACTGGCGGCCTTTACGTCTATGGTTGATGAAGCGATGACCGACGTATTAAACGGCAACGATTTTGAGCGCGCCGTTGAGTCGATTGTCGATGATCGAGTCGAGAAAGAAATCGAGCATGCTTTTGATCGTTCATCGTTCATCGACGGCGACGACGTAGACGAGCGGATCGGCGACGCTATCGGCGACAGTTCATTCGATTCGGCAGTGCGCGATGTAGTGCGCGAAATGATCAACGATGGCGACATCGTTTTATCGATAGACGTTAGTTAACCAGTCCGCAATATGCGAGGCCGGCCGGAGCGATCCCGCCGGCCTTTTTATTGCGTTTCTCGCATAGCACTGTTTATACTGGCGACTGGCCAATAACGGCCGCAACTTAGGGAATAGAAAAAATGAGAAAAGTTACTCGAGAAATCATCAAGTCATGGGCGCGCGGTGAATCCCGCACAATTGGCAATACTTCTACCGATGGCGAAACTATTTGGTTGCACGGCAACTCGATAGTTTGGAAGACCGAAGACGCTGACGTTATCGGGTTAACCTTGCACGGTTGGAACACTGTTACAACTCGCGAGCGGCTCAACGGCGTTTTGAACTTTTACGGGATCGGCTACCGATTCGCTCAACGCAACTTTGAGCCCGTGCTAATACTTGAGCGCGACGTGATAGAAATCAGCGAATTCGAGCCGGTGCATTTCAACATTGCAACGCAACGCCTTTTTGATCCCGTGACCGGCTAACCAGTCGCCGCAACCATCGAGCCCGCCATCGTGCGGGCTTTTTTTCGCCGGTAGTAAATCAAGCCGCGAGCCGCCGCCCGCGCTCCCTGCCAAACGTACCGCGAGCCGTGAGCCGCGAATAACTGGCCACGGGTTATCGTCCAGTTTCGGCGTGGCAGGGGATCGGATCGGGGAGCGTGGCGCGCTATCCAGTCCAGCGGATCGGTGCCGGCGGATCGGGAGCGGCGGAGCGGTTCAAATCGGTAACGGAGCGCGGCGTTTTTTCTGTGGATAATGTGATCGCTGCATGCAGCTGCCAGGGGTTGCGTTAATCGCATACTTTCAACCACTTAGCTTGTGGGCAAAATCCGAAGTTATCCACACGCTGTCCTGTGGACAACTGGCCACGGCGCGCGGTTTAAGGTTCCCCGCCCAATCGAGGCTATCCGCCGAAATCGGCACGAGATCCGCGATCCGCGGCGCGCGGCCGGCGGCCGTCTGGCACCGCGACAAGGGCCATGTTTCTGACAAATATTCATCAGATATTCCATATCATCGCTTACTACCTTATATTTACCCATACATTCGCATACATTTAGGGTCCCCCGGCATGGAATCAGAGCACTTAGAACTGCTATCCGACAAAGAGCTAAAGCTTCGTTTGCGCCTTGCTCAACTGGAGAAGTTAGAAACTTGTCAAAATAATTTTTTATCGTTCGTTAAAACCGTTTGGCCCGATTTCATTGCAGGGCGGCACCATAAAATCATTGCTGAAAAGTTGGAGCGTGTTGCGAACGGCGATTGCAAGCGTCTGATCATCAACATGGCACCGCGGCACACGAAGTCTGAGTTTGCGTCTTATCTGTTCCCTGCGTGGTTCATGGGCCGCGATCCGAAAAAGAAGATCATTCAAGCGACACACACGACAGAATTAGCCGTCAATTTTGGCCGTAAGACTAAAAACCTGATCGAGTCCGATGATTATCAAGAGATTTTCCCTGAAGTGCAGTTAGCGGCTGACTCCAAAGCGTCAGGACGTTGGGACACGAATAAGGGTGGGATGTACTACGCCGTGGGTGTTGGTTCCAACTTAGCGGGACGTGGTGGTGATTTGATTATTATTGATGACCCGCATTCGGAGCAGACGGCGATGTCCAATTCTGGGTTTGATGATGCTTGGGACTGGTATACCGGTGGTCCGCGTCAGCGTTTGCAACCGGGAGGCAGTATTGTTTTGGTCCAGACTCGTTGGTCTGAGAAGGATATGACGGGTCAGTTATTGAAGGCGATGGCCAAGGATCCCCTTGCTGACCAGTGGGAAGTTGTTGAATTACCTGCAATTTTTAATTCTGGCGAGGAGAATGAGGAACCCTGTTGGCCTGAATACTGGTCTTTAGATGATTTATCTAGGGTCCGGGCATCTATACCTCCTAGCAAGTGGAATGCTCAGTATCAGCAGAATCCGACTGGCGAAGAGAACGCAATCATCAAGCGTGAGTGGTGGAATGTGTGGGAGAAGGATACAGTTCCACAATTGCAGTTTGTGATTCAAAGTTATGACACGGCATTCTCAAAGCGCGAGACGGCGGATTTCTCGGCGATCACGACGTGGGGCGTCTTTTACCCCAACGAAGGATCAGAACCCAACGTCATCTTGCTCGACTCCAAAAAAGGACGATGGGACTTCCCAGAACTCAAAGCCGTAGCGTTTGAGCAATATAACTTTTGGGACCCCGACACCGTCATCGTGGAAGCCAAGGCTTCGGGTATGCCGTTGACTCACGAAATGCGTCAAACAGGGATCCCCGTCGTTAACTTCACCCCTTCTAAGGGCAACGATAAGGTCTCACGCGTACATGCTGTTTCACCCTTGTTTGAAGCCGGCATGGTTTGGGCCCCCGACGAAGTCTGGGCGGAGGAGCTTGTTGAGGAAGTCGCGGCCTTCCCTAATGGCGAGCATGACGATTTGGTCGATTCCATGACCCAAGCCTTGATGCGCTACCGGCAGGGGAATTTCATCCAGTTGCCCACAGATGATTGGGAAGATACCGATCAATCTGTTAAAGTTGCGGCATACTATTGACATCTGGAAACAATAGCTTATGGCCGATAATCGCGACATGGCGGAAGACAATGCCCAGCAATATCTGAGACAGCAGATGCGGGGTCAGCTTAACCAAGGAAAGGTCGAAAACCTTGCTCCCGCTTTTGATATGCGCCAAGAGCGATATTCCGACTATTTTAACGACATCAATTCTGAGAATTCTTTAATCAGCGGTACGGCACAGCGTGTTTTGGACAAAAACACGCAGGACATGATCGATTACTACAATTATTTGCAGTTTGAGCAGGAGCCTCAAAACCTGTTGGAACGCCGTGCGACAGATCAGGCGGTGTACACAGGGAATGTACCTTTTGGTTTTGAAGACTCTGATTATCTAGGCGCGCGTGGAAGTCGTGGGGTTCTGGGTACCAGCCTTAGACCAGAAGTCGCTGATGAAGCTGGGGTCCCTCGGCAGGTGTATGTTGCAGGCAATCAAGCGGCATTTTCTCAGGTACCTGTTCATGAAGGGATGCACCCGATTGTAGATCTACCCAGAAAAGAGGAAGAAGAGGCACTGCGCGCTTTGGACTACTTCCGGATGAAACGCTACGGCAACGCCGAAGAAGCTCAAAAACTCTTGGAGCAGGTTGGGTATGACATTACAAGGCCGTTTGGTTTAGGAAATGCACGGGTTTTGGCGCTGAAAGGCGCGATGTCCATGACCCCCGATCAGTTTGAAAACCTGTCTGATGCCGACAAAGCAGAACTCCAAGAATCTTTTGACGCTTACAAGAAGGCTCCCGGCGTGATCTCCTCGGTCCTCGGATCGTTAACCGGGGAAGAACCACAGCCTGAATTCGACAATATGATTATTACTCCGGAAAACGCGGCGGAAATGTCCGAAGAAGAGTTCAACACCTTATTGAAAGCGGCTCCTGCGTTTACTTTTGAAAAAGCATTCTCCCGTTCGATTAACATCACGGGTCCCCGCATGATTGGCGAAGGCGAATCTGCCGTTCGGGCGTATCAAAACGGGGGCCCGGTTGAGCCTAAACAGGACGACCTGTTCCCAGATGCGATCAAGGAAGGGATCGGCACTTTGGTGGAGTACGCGCCAAAGGTGATGAAAGTGGCAAGCCGTGGTGTGGGGGATCTGGTCCGTTCGGAGCCTGTTAGCCCTCCCGAGTTTGCCGTATCACGGCCCACGGAACTGACAGAGTTTCAAATGGAAACTGAAACCCTGCGTCCAGAAGAACTCGACATGATTTCTGATAGCGTCATCGGCAAGCTTTTTTCGGATGACGTGGTTCAACGCTTGGAAGACCCCGAAGAGCGGGCGGGCTTATTCTTGTACGCCGACAAGCCCGGTGTCACCGATGCGCCGCCGAAGTCGTCATTACTGCGCGACACGGTTCGCCGTTCGTTAGAAGATCAAAAGAACGCTTTTGATAAATTGCGGTATGAAGGGCAGGCCGGTTTGCGCGAAGAGGTACCTTTGTTAAGCCGATCTGCTGTAATGAAAAACGTTTTTAACGTATTGCGAGATCAGATAGGCCCTGAAGCAATGTCCCGTATAGGGGATGACCGTTTACTCAACATTGTTGAGCAGTCTGTTAGGCAATCTACGATAAAGGGATACGCGGACGGCGGCGTGGTATCTCTGAAAGACCGCGCAGTGAACATGACCCGCGGACCGCGGTCCAATGGTATTATGCAATACGTTCCTTATATGACCGGAGCAACGAATGGCTATTGAAAGAAATGTACCCTCCCAACTCGATGTTGAGGATTTAGAAGCGGAAATCGAAATCGAGCTTCCGGATTCCCAGAACAATGTCCTTGCGATGATTCAGGGCGAGGATATCGGCGAGATCGAAATCTCCCCAACCGACGATGGCGGGGTTGAAGTCGATTTTGAACCGCAAGACGAGATGGGTGGAGAAGGTGGTTTCTACGCCAACCTTGCTGAAGAGCTACCGGATCGCGAGTTAGCGCGTGTTGCGTCACAACTTTTGGAAGAGTTTGATGCCAATAAGGCATCACGGCAGGAGTGGGAAGACGCGTATGCTGATGGTTTGGAACTACTGGGTTTCAACTACGAAGAGCGGACGCAACCCTTCCGTGGATCAAGCGGCGTAACGCATCCTTTGTTGGCCGAAGCGGCGACGCAGTTCCAAGCGCAGGCGTTTAACGAGCTATTACCGGCTTCTGGCCCTGTCCGTACTACCGTCATGGGCGACAAGACCAAGGAAAAAGAAGGTCAGGCACGGCGCGTTCGTCAGTTCATGAACTATTACATCACCAACGTGATGGAAGATTACACGCCTGACATGGATCAGATGCTGTTCTATTTACCTTTAGCCGGTTCTACCTTCAAGAAAGTATATTTTGATGAGGGCATGAACCGCGCGGTAAGCAAGTTCGTGCCTGCTGAAAACCTTGTTGTGCCTTATGAGACCTCTGACCTCGATACTTGCCCGAATATTTCGCAAGTAGTACGGATGTCTTTAAACGATTTGCGGAAACAACAGGTATCAGGCTTCTATTTGGACGTTCCTGTCACTCCGGGCGAGGGTCAGAGCGACTCTGTCACCGACGAAATCAACCGGATCGATGGCGTAACCGCCTCTCAGATTGATTACGACGCAACCTTGTTGGAGTGTCACGTCGATTTGGACCTCGAAGGCTACGAAGATATTGATGACGAAGGCGAATTGACCGGCATCAAGATCCCTTACATCGTCACTTTAAGTTATGACACTGGCGAAGTCCTAGCAATACGCCGTAATTACGCTGAAGACGACGAATTCCGTAAGAAAATTCAGTATTTTGTGCATTACAAGTTCTTACCGGGCTTTGGTTTCTATGGTTTGGGCTTGATTCACACCATTGGCGGCTTGTCTCGCACAGCAACTTCTGCACTTCGCCAGTTGATCGACGCAGGAACGCTCTCGAACCTGCCCGCAGGCTTCAAAGCACGCGGTCTACGGATCAGGGACGATGATGACCCGCTCCAGCCCGGTGAATTCCGTGATGTGGACGCTCCCGGCGGTGCAATTCGCGACAGTTTGATGCCTTTGCCGTTCAAAGGCCCCGATCCAACGCTATACAACCTTCTGGGCTTCGTTGTAGAGGCCGGACAGCGGTTCGCGACCATTACAGATATGAAGATAGGCGACGGCAATCAGAACGCCGCTGTGGGCACGACAATCGCGATGCTGGAGCAAGGCTCGCGGGTCATGTCGGCTATCCACAAGCGCCTGCATTATGCAATGCGGATTGAGTTTAGGATTCTGGCGCGCGTGATGTCAGAAAGCTTACCGCAAGAATATCCATACTCTGTGGAAGGCGAAGACTCTGCCGTCATGGCAACAGACTTTGATGACCGTGTAGACGTGGTTCCGGTCTCTGATCCGAACGTATTCAGTCAGGCACAGCGGATTGTATTAGCGCAGACAAAACTTCAGTTGGCAGGAGCCGCTCCGGAACTGCACAACATGTATGAAGTCTACCGCGATATGTACGATGCGTTAGGCGTGAAGGATGTGGATCGGATCATGAAGGCGGCTCCGGAAGACGACTCGCGGCCCACGGACCCTGCACAGGAGAATATCGATGCACTCGACATGGCCAAACTCGAAGCCTTCGAGGGTCAAAACCATCAAGCACATATCATGTCACATATGGTTTTTGGTTCAACGCCGATGGTTGCTGGTATGCCTCCTGTGGCGATGGCTTTGCAGAAGCACATCATGGAGCACGTTCAGATATCTGCTCGGGAGCGCGCTTCGGCTGAGTTTGAGCAAATTACCGCGCAACAAGGACCTGCGGCAAATCCTGAACAGCGGATGCTAGAGTTTGAGGGATTAGTCGCTCAATACATCGCAGAAGGGATGCAACAGGTTAAGCAGTTGTCTGCTCAAGTATCCGGACAAGGGCCAGATCCTGTTGTGCAACTCAAGGAGCAGGAATTGCAACTCAAGGCACAGGCGGAACAGCAGGATGCACAGTTGGATGCCGCTAAGTTACAATTGGATCAGCAGACGTTGCAGATGCGTGACCGCCAGTTCTACGACCGGTTGCAAGCGCAGGCCGCACAAACACAGGCTCGGATCGACGCTGGTCGTGAGCGTGAACTACTCAAGCAGAGAGGACAGTAGAATGTCGAAGGTTAAAATCGTTACGAATACTCCGGGTGCGGCTCAGAAGGCTGTGAACTACGCTGAAATCAAGGGTCAGGGTAAGATTCCTTACAAGGGCGGAGAAACACTTCCGGAAGCACCAATGGACGTACCCGGCGGTACGGCTCGTGGTATGGGCGCGGCGAAACGCGGCGGATCGTACAAAGGCTGTATGTAATGCCTCTCAAAAAAGGCTCTGGCCAGAAAACCATCAGCGACAACATTAGCAAGCTGATGGACGAAGGTTATAAGCATAAACAGGCCGTTGCGATTGCACTATCTAGCGCAGGTAAGATAAAATCTGAAAAGTTAGATATGAAAGCGGCCAAGGGCGGGGTTGTTCCCCGCTTTAGCAAGATTGCTCGACCGCAGAGGTTTAAAGGAGTGTTCTAGCTATGATCTTTGAAGCCATAGCCGCAATCAAGATAGCGAATGAGGCTATTGGTGCAATCAAAGAGTTTGCCGGTCACGTTTCGTCGGTCGGTGAAATGGGCAAAGACCTAACCAAACTAGCAGATGCCAAAGATGACATTGAGAAAGCGGCCAAGGACGGCGATATGGAAGCGTTCTGGGCGTTAGAAGATATCAAACGTCATGAGGCTGAAGTCAAACAGCAGTTCATCTATGCAGGACGCGCAGGACTCTGGGATGATTACTGCAAATTCATCGCAAATCGTAAGCAACTCCGAGAAAACGAGCGTAAACGTGCAGAAGCTAAGAAATTGGCTAGAAAAAAAGCCATACAGAATGGATTTTTGTATGGTGCTGTTGGCATTGCTGTTCTCGGTGTGGTGGGCGGGGCCGTGGCCTTATTACTGTGGATTATTAGTCTTAAAGGTAAGTAGTGGATGAGCGACTTATTCATAAGTCCTTTTCATCCCGTTTACAGGAAGCCCGACGCATGGTGTCCGGTTACGGAGTACCAGCAGAAGTCAAAAGAACTTCCATATATAAACTGGCAGAGGCTCTCGAATCAATACACAATAGAATCAATAACATACGGAAAGAATGCCCAAGTCATAGAAACGAAGAACAATGTGTTGGAGATATTGATATGACAGAAGAAATGCAAAAGTACGACCTCAATGGCGACGGTGTGCTGGATGAACAAGAACGCAGAATCATGTTGGAAGACATGCGCCGCAAGATGGAAGACGAGGATGCCCAGCGTGACTCGATCCGTAAGATGGCTTGGTTTGCTCTTATTGGTCTTCTACTGTATCCATTTGGGATTTTTCTTGCTGATGCCTTCGCTATGGGTACTGCCGCACAACTAATCGCCGACATCGCTCCGACTTATTTCGCATCAATTGCCGTATTGGTAAGCGCTTTTTTTGGCGCATCAGCATTAGGTGCCAAGAAGAAAGACGCTAGCTAAGTGAAGACTTGTCGGTACGTTTATATCGGAGGGATGTACCACACAGAATGTGGCTCCAAGGTTATTTTTCGGCCGGTTCAGAAATGCGATAAATGTGGCAAAAAGCCGCAGGAGAAGAAGTGATGCTTAACATGTTACTTGGCCCAGCAATGGAGTTGGGCAAAGAGTTTCTCAAAGGAAAAGCCGATGAGAAAAAAGCCCTTCAGCAACGCAAGATCAATCAGATCCAAAACGATGCCGACTGGGAATCCAAAATGGCTGACGCTACGAAGTCATCGTGGAAGGATGAGTGGTTTTCCCTCATTTTGAGTGCGCCTTTAATCGCCGTAGCTTACAGCGTAGCGATGGACGACACCGCAATCATTGATCGCATGAATGAGGCGTTTACAGCCTTAAATTCTCTTCCAGAGTGGTATCAATATCTGTTATTTATTGCAGTTAGCGCATCTTTTGGCGTAAAGGGTGCAGACAAAATCATGAGTATGCGAGGTAAGAAATGAACACCGAACAGCTACGCAACGAGCTAGAGATTGACGAAGGCGTTAAGTACGAAATCTACTTAGACCATCTCGGCCTGCCAACATTTGGTATTGGCCACTTGGTGACAGAGGACGATCCGGAGCATGGTCAGGAAGTAGGCACAGCCATCTCAGAAGAGCGTGTAGCAGAAGTTTTCGAGTCAGACGTACAGATCACCTTAGACGAGTGTCAGCGGTTGTATGACGACTTTGACGATCTTCCAGAAGAATGCCAGTTAATCATTGCCAACATGATGTTTAACATGGGCCGTCCACGTTTGAGCCAGTTCAAAGGCATGAAAGCCGGCGTCGATGCGCGTGACTGGAACAAGGCCGCAGACGAGATGGTTGATTCTCGCTGGTACAAGCAGGTCACCAACCGCGCAGACCGCTTGGTCACAAGGATGCGTAACCTTTAAAAAACTCTTGCCGTATATAAGATATGATAGGATTATATAAGACTATCTAAGATAAAATGCGGTGATATAAGAGAATGAGTGATATATACTTATCTGAAGCTGTGTATCGGGTTATCCGTGATCAGAAGAAGGCCATCACTGACTGCCTCGAATACGATGGAGTTAAGACGATGGAACATTATCGTGAATTGATGGGCATGCTGACTGCCCTCAATCATGTCGAACAGGAACTCAAGAGCCTGCTAGATAAACAGGAGCATATGGATGACTGAACAAGTCGCGACGCTTGAAGAAGCGTATAAAGAGGATCGCAGAACTTTTCTCGATCCCGAAAGCATAGGTGGAAATCTCTTAGACAGACTACCGACCCCTACTGGGTGGCGTATTCTTATCCTTCCTTATCGTGGTCAGGGCAAAACAGAAGGCGGAATCCTTTTGGCCGACAAAACCCTTGAGCAACAGCAAGTATCCACGCAAGTGGGCTATGTGCTTAAAGTCGGGCCTTTGGCATACAAAGACGAAGACAAATTCCCTAGCGGCCCGTGGTGCGCGGAAAAAGAGTGGGTCATGTTTGCCCGTTACTCTGGCTCGCGTTTCAACATTGATGGCGGCGAAGTGCGAATTCTTAACGACGACGAGATTCTGGCGCGCATTAGCAATCCAGAAGACGTTCTTCACTTTTAAGGAAATAAGAGATGGCTGAAGAAAGAGACGACGATCAGGTCGAATTAGACGTTGGTGATGCAGAAGAAACCGAGGTTGAGTTTGAGTCCCCCGAAGCGGGCGAGCAGACACAGTCTTTTGGTGCGTCAGATGCTGACGAAGAAGACAATTTTGATAGAGCAACGAATGCGACACAAAAGCGCATTGACCGCTTAACCAAGAAAATGCGCTCTGCCGAGCGTGAGCGTGAGGAAGCAATTCGGTATGCACAACAGGTGCAACAAGAAGCCGAGCAAATCCGTCAGCGCATGAATAGCCTCAGTGATAACTACGTTAATGAATATAGCGGGCGTATCGAAACGCAAACCCAATCTGCCGAACAAGACCTTGCTCGCGCAATTGAGATGGGCGATACCAACGGCGTAATTGAAGCACAGCGCAAAATTACATCGTTAGCTATTGAAAGCGACCGAGCACGTCAGGCGAAGATTCAACAAGAGCGGTATGCTCAACAAACGGCGGCACAAGCGCAGGCACAGGTTCAACAGCCAATGCCTGCACAGCAACCGCGTCGTCCTGATCCAAAGGCAGAAGACTGGGCAGACCGGAACGACTGGTTTGGTTCAGATGAAGCAATGACTTATGCCGCTTTTGGAATTCACAAAAAACTCGTTGAAAAGGAAGGATTTGACCCGCAGTCAGATGATTACTACAATGAGCTTGACAGACGTATGGCGGACGAGTTCCCCCATAAGTTCAGGAATTCGGGTGGAGCCCGCCGTCCCGCTCAGACGGTAGCTTCAGTATCCCGCGGAAAAGCAACTGGGCGCACAGGAAAGGTCCGACTCTCCAAGACCCAAGTCACTATGGCTAAAAAACTCGGAGTGCCACTTGAAGAATACGCGAAATACGTTAGGGAGCAATAAAATGGCTGAAGACATGAAGAATGGAAGCCGGGCTTCCCGCGCAAATGAAACTAGAGAGAAAACGGCACAGCGTAAGCCGTGGGCTCCGCCGTCTATGTTAGACGCACCACCTGCACCAGATGGATTTAAACATCGGTGGATTCGCGCTGAGACTCGCGGTTTTGATGACCGCAAGAATATCAGTGCAAAGCTACGAGAAGGATGGGAATTGGTCCGTGCGGACGAATACCCGGACTTTGAAGCACCGGTGATCGACTCAGGTAAATATGAAGGTGTGTTCGGCGTTGGCGGGTTGATCCTTGCAAGGATCCCAGAAGAAACTGTGGAAGAGCGTACTGCCTATTTTAGTCAGCGCAATCACGATCAGATGCAAGCTGTGGATCACGATATGATGCGAGAGAATCAACACTCGACAATGCGGATCAGTAACCCTGATCGGCAACAACGTGTAACTTTTGGTGGCCCTCGTAACAAATAGGGGTCACCCTGATTAGGAGATAGCCTCATGGCAAACCAAGATACTTCTTTTGGTCTACGTCCTATCGGGTTGAATGGAGGCGCAACAAACTCTACTGGTGTAACTCAGTATGAGATTGCGGCGGCGAACACTAACGCTATTTATCAGTTTTCACCGGTTATTCCGTTGTCAACTGGGTTTATCGACATTGTTGGTAATGCAAATGGCGGAACGGTTCCATTCCTCGGCGTCCTGATGGGTGTAGAATACGTTGACTCTTCTACTAAGAAGACAGTCTTCAAAAACTACTGGCCCGGTGCCAACGACGTAAGCGTGGATACAAACTATCCCGTTAAAGCGATGGTTGCGGACAATCCAATGCAACTCTACCGTGTAGCGGCAGATGAATCAGTAACTGACAAAGCGACTGCACAAGCAGACGTATTTGCGAACTGTTCACTGGCGACAGCAACTTCTGGTTCTACAGCGACTGGTCGTTCTACTGCACAGTTAGACATTAGCACGGCGGATACAACAGCCACTCTTGCTATGCGTATCGTTGGCATCGTCGATGACGTTGCAAACAACGACTACGACGCGGCAGGTGTGAACTTTGTTGTTCGCTTTAATTTCCATTACAACTCGCCAGCTTCAGCTTCTGCTTCGCAGACTACTGCTGACTCAACAGGTATTTAAGGAGAAGGGTTATGGCAATCTCTCGCGCACAGTTAGCGAAAGAGCTTGAACCGGGCCTTAATGCCCTGTTCGGGATGGAATACAACCGTTACGAAAACGAGCACGCTGAAATCTTCACAGAAGAATCTTCAGATCGCGCGTTTGAAGAAGAAGTAATGTTGGGTGGTTTCTCAACTGCACCAGTCAAGGGTGAAGGTTCTGCCATCACATTTGACGATGCACAAGAGACGTACACTGCACGTTACACTCACGAGACAATCGCTCTGGCGTTCTCTATTACTGAGGAAGCCATCGAGGACAATCTGTATGATCGTCTGGCGTCTCGTTACACGAAAGCACTTGCTCGCTCAATGGCTCAAACCAAGCAGATCAAGGCGGCTTCGATCCTCAACAATGCGTTTAGCACTGGTTCACCTGTAGGTGACGGCGCGGCATTGTGTTCATCGGCGCACCCTTCACTGTCTGGCAACCAGCGCAACCAGTTGTCTGTCGCGGCTGACCTCAACGAGACTTCTCTTGAGCAAGCACTGATCGACATCGCTGGCTTGACTGACGAGCGTGGACTCAAGATCGCAGTTCGTGGCACTAAGCTGATCATTCCGAAGGAACTTCAGTTTGTCGCGGAGCGTGTATTGAACTCCAACTTGCGTCCGGGAACAGCGGATAACGACGCCAATGCAATGAAGAACATGGGAATGTTGCCTGAAGGGGCAGTAGTCAACCATTTCTTGACTGACACTGACGCGTTCTTCGTTATGACTGACGCACCGAACGGTTTCAAATACTTCAACCGTTCACCAATCAAGACTGCAATGGAAGGTGACTTTGACACTGGAAACATGCGGTTCAAGGCCCGTGAGCGTTACAGCTTCGGCGTCTCTGATTGGCGCGCTGTCTTCGGTACACCCGGAGCGGCATAATGTAGCTTTTAAGTTACATGAAAAAGAGGGCGCTAGACGCCCTCTTTTTTTGTCTGTAAGATTGATTTAACTAGGAAAACGGTGCGTCGGACTGACCTAGCAGACGACATGCAGACAGGCGCACTAAACTCGCATGTGAGGACAATCTAATGGCGACTACTACTTTCTCAGGTCCAGTTGTATCTACTGGCGGTTTTACAGGTGACGTAACAGGTGACGTTGTTGGCTTGGTTCAAGTTCCAACTTATACAGTTGCGACCGCTCCTGCCGCTACTGGTCTAGCGGGCACAATCATCTACGTTTCTGACGGTTTGGCGGGTGCGCCTTGTTTGGCAGTATCTGATGACACAGACTGGATTTCTCCTGCGGGCACAGCCATCGCGGCCGAATAAGGGGTGAGCTATGTCTTTAATCAAACTGGTTCCAGCTAGCGCCGAGGAACTTGCTCGCCGAGTAAGTGCGAAGCCGAAAAAACCGGCGGCCAAAAAACCGGCGGCCAAAAAGCCTGCGGCTAAGAAGGATGACTAATTATGAATAGCTTGTCTCAAGTCTTTCAAGTTAGTAAGCGTGAAAGCGGCTTCGCCGTTCTTGGTCCGCACCGTCTCAAAGAGTTTTCTTTGATAGGCACGGCTAGCGAAGGGAAGTTCACGGTTTACGATACAGATACGGCTCCTGTGGCCGGAACCTATGCTCAATCCGGGACAACGGTGACAGTCACCGATACCGATCACGGTTTGGCTACCGGAGATGTTGTCGGAATTTGCTTTGCAACAGGTACTGGCGGAACAGCGTGCTCTGGGAATTACTCGATCACCGTGGTGGATGCCGACACGTTCACAGTCCCAATGCTGAACTCTGACACAATTACGGGTACGCCAGCTTGCAACTACGTTGCGAATAGCGGCCCAAATCAACCGAACCCAAAGCGGTGGTTGATGTGTAAAGGCGTCGCGGCAGGAGATTCTTTCGCAAACGTCTTTACTATTCCAAACGAGGGCATCGTCACTAAGTTAGGCACTTACTTTTTAATGTCTAATTTATTAGAAGCGGACATGTTCTACGAGTAATGGCTACTACGAAGAACGTTAAAAGAACACCGTCTGGTCGCGTAAGCTATCGCGGTGAAACGTTTTCCGGGTACAACAAACCTAAGCGGACTAGCGGCGGAAACAAGAAGTTTGCAGTGCTTGCCAAGAAAGGGGACGAGGTCAAACTCGTCCGCTTTGGCGATCCAAACATGAGTATTAAAAAAGATCAGCCGGATCGCCGCAAAAGTTTTAGAGCACGTCATAACTGTGACACGGCTAAAGACAAGTTCAGTGCAAGGTATTGGAGCTGTAAGAAATGGTGACAGAAGTAACTGTTAACATGGAAGACGAAGAATTAAAGACTAAGGACGTTCTTTTTCTTTTACAAAAGCATGAAGGCGAGTGCAATCTTCGATATAAAGCAATTAACGAAAAGCTTGAATCGCAGGCCGCTACGTTAGAAAAACTCGATCAGCGCATGTGGTTTATTGGCATTTTGGTCATAGCCGCTCCGTTTGGAATGCTTTTGGTAGAAAGGTTGATGCAATGAGTCGTGTAAACCTTGGCGCTGGGGGGCATAGCAAAAAAGCGTGTAGCCCGGTTCGCAAAATGGCTAAAGGCGGCGAAGTCAAATCTGGCGGCAAGATATGCCCCGCAGGCAAAGCTTGGGCAAAGCGCACTTTTGACACCTATCCGAGCGCTTACGCAAACATGGCCGCTTCTAAGTATTGCAAAGATCCCAATTACGCCAAGAAGTCTAAGAAGAAAAAGTAATGGGACAGCTAAAAGAGTGGCGCAACCAAAAGTGGGTTAGAATTGACAGCAAAGGAAACATTGTTGGCGAATGCGGGACTTCCAAGAACAAAAAGAACCCCGACCGCTGTTTGCCAAAGAAAAAGGCGCAGAGCCTAACAAAGTCAGAGCGTGCGGCGACAGCTCGAAAGAAAAAGAAAGCTGGCGCACAGGGTAAACAAGTTGTGGCTAATACTAAAAAAGCCAAAGTGACTCGTAGGAGAAAAGCATGAAAAGTTCAGGATGCGCGGTTCGTTTAGGTAATGGCGGTTTTGTTAAGCCTAAAAAGATGAAGTACGGCGGTGAAGTTAAAAAGATGGAATACGGTGGCGCCGTTAAAAAGATGTCCAAAGGCGGTTGCGCGAAATGCGGCAAACGTAAGTGTGAGTGCTAAATAATGGCAACTTCTGGGTCTGTTGATTTTGAACTCAATGTAGCTGACTACATTGAGGAAGCGTTTGAGCGATGCGGCCTTGAGGTCCGGACGGGTTATGACCTTAAAACGGCCAAGCGTTCGCTCAACTTGATGTTGGCGGAGTGGGCTAACCGAGGCTTAAATCAGTGGACCATTGAACAACGTCAGTTCACAACGACAGCGGCCGATCCGGACATTGCATTGGGCGCAGATGTTATTGACATCTTATCGGTAGTGGTTCGCCGTAGCGGAACCGACTATTCGCTAGATCGGGTCAGCAGGGATGAGTTTTTGAACATTCCGAGCAAGACAACGCAAGGCAGACCCACGCAGTTTTTCTTGGATCGTCAAATTACGCCGACGTTAAAGATCTGGCCTACCCCAGAAAATTCAACGGATATCGTGATTTACGACGCATTGACGCGTATTCAAGACGCAGATGCTCCAACAAACACGTTAGAAATCCCGTTTCGTTTCTACCCGTGTTTGGCGGCAGGTTTGGCGTATTACATTGCAATGAAACGTTCGCCACAGCGTCTACAGCTTTTGAAAGCTGTTTATGAAGAAGAGTTCGAGCGAGCAATGACGGAAGATCGGGACAGAGCGTCTTTTAACGTTGTTCCTCAGTACGAATACTTTAGGACGACGTAATGTCAAAGTTTGCTCAAGGCAAATTTGCGTATGCGACTTCTGATCGGTCAGGAGTTCGCTACAAATATAAAGACATGCGTCGAGAATGGAATGGCCTGCTTGTCGGCAAAGACGAGTATGAGCCAAAGCATCCACAGTTAGGTCCTTTTCGGAGCCCTGTTGATGCACAAGCTTTGAAAGACGCACGCCCAGATCGGATCGAACCTTTAGTAGTTCCTGTCGGGGCCGGCGGTTTTCCAGACCGGGGAGTGGCGACTAAAGCGACCGGTTTGGTAGGTACAGTGACAGTGGTGATTGCATGAGTTTTACATACGCTCAACTAAAAACAGCTATTCAAGATTATTGCGAAAACCAAGAAACAACCTTCGTCAATAACCTCGACATTTTCATCAAGGGTGCCGAAGAGCGCATCTTTAAAAGCGTTCAGCTTAATTTTTTCCGCAGAAATCAAACGGGTACGCTAACAGCGTCTAATAAGTATTTGAACTGCCCAAGTGACTTTTTAGCCCCGTATTCTTTATCTGTTACAAACAGTAGCAATAAAGAGTTCTTGCTGTATAAAGACGTGAACTTCCTACAGGAGTTCACGCCGGATGCTTCGACAACAGGTGTTCCAAAGTATTACGCGTTTTTTGATGTCGAGAACTTTATGGTAGCGCCGACGCCCGATTCAAATTACGCAGTCGAATTGCACTACTACTATCGGCCTGCGAGCTTGACGGCAGGGGCGGATGACGCAACCACTTGGCTAAGTGTCAATGCGCCGCTTGCGATGTTGTATGGCTCATTGATTGAAGCCTACACCTTTATGAAAGGCGAGCAGGACGTGATTCAGAATTATTTCCAGCAGTTTGCCGATTCCGTTTCTCGGTTGAAGAACTATGGTGAAGCTGTTGAAGACACTGATGCGTATCGCACAGGTCTGATTATAAGAGAGAAAACATGATTAGTAGCGAAGCTTTAAAGTTTGAAATTCCAGAAACTCCGTTGGTTACGGTGCATACAACCGACCACCGCGGGTTTACTCCAGAAGAAGTCGCACAGCGATGCGTGGACCGTTTGATCAGCGTGGCGGATACTGCCGAGCCGGCTCTTAGAGATCAAGCGCGCGCATACAAAAAGCAGGCGCACAAACTGATTGCCTATTATATGCGGGAGGCGATTCGTTCAGATCGCACAACCATATATAATGCACTTATGGATGCAGGTCATCCTCAACTAGCTGAAGCCATAAGGAGACTGTAATGGCGATTTCACAAGCAATGTGCACAAGCTTCAAGCAACAACTGCTTGAAGGTAAGCACGACTTCCGGACTTCGGGTCATACTTTTAACATCGCGTTGTTTACGTCTTCTGCGACTTTAGACGCGACAACAACGGATTACAGCACTACGAATGAAGTGTCGGGTACAGGGTACTCTGCGGGCGGTCAAGCGTTGACCAACGTAGATCCGACCACTTCTGGGACAACCGCGTTCTGCGATTTTGCTGATGAAACTTTTACGACAGCAACCATCACAGCAAACGGTGCAATGATTTATAACACCACAACAGCAGGCGGTTCAGGCACAACTGACTCCGTCGTTGTTTTAGCTTTTGGTGGCGACAAGACATCAACGGCCGGTGATTTTACGATTCAGTTCCCAACTGCTGACGCTTCTAACGCAATTATCCGAATCGCGTAAGGACGCCTAATGGCTGACATTACCGGTTGGGGTCGAGGGACTTGGTCCCAAGGAGCGTGGAGTAATCCCGTTCCTGTCGAAGTCACTGGTGAGTCTGCCACCGGTGCGGTTGGCTCTGTCACCGCAACGGGTATTGCTAATGTTCCGACCACTGGATTAGTTGGAACAACAGGCGTTGGCTCTGTTCTAGTCTCCGCAGACGCCAACGTCGCGGTCACAGGCGAAACAGCAACAGGTCAATTGGGATCAGTTGCTGTTGTTGCAGAAGCAAATGTAGATGTCACAGGTATTGCGGCAACCGGTGCGGTTGGCACTGCAACTGTTTCTGCGGATGCCAATGTAGATGTCACAGGTGAATCTGCTACCTCCGCCGTCGGAAGCGTTACTGTTGATGCCGAAGCCAATGTTTCGGTCACAGGCGTTTCTTCTACGGGCGAAGTTGGCACTGCTACCGTCGAAGCCGAAGCCAATGTCCCAACAACAGGTTTAGCTGGAACTACTACTGTTGGCTCTGTCACGGTTGATGCCGAAGCCAATGTGGTTCTTACCGGCAACGAAGCGACAGCCTCTGACGGCACTGTCGTCGTTGAAGCCAACGCAGACGTCGCAGTAACCGGTGTTTCTGCAAGCGCCACCACATCTTCTGGCGTTATCGACATTCGTATTGACGTCACCGTGCCGGAAACCGGGTTGGAAGTTACGTCCTCTGTCGGCACCGTTTCCATTAAAGCCGATGCTGATGTATCCTTGACAGGTACGAATCTAGTTGCTACGGGCCAAGTTGGAGACGTTTACGTCTGGGGTCAGATCGATCCTGATCAAACGCCAAGTTGGACCGGGGTATCTCCATCTCAAACACCGGGATGGACCGATGTAACACCTTCTCAATCTCCGGGTTGGGAAGAGATAGCCGCTTAGGAGAGCTAAATGGCCAGCACATACACCGCAAACACTGGTATTGAACTCATCGGAACTGGCGAACAGTCGGGAACGTGGGGTGAAACTACCAATACCAACTTAGATATTGTTGACCGCGCGCTGAATGGCGTGGGCGATATCTCGCTGTCCGGTACCACACACACCCTGACAACCACTGACGGTACATTGACCGATGGTATGTACAAGCTGTTGGTTCTCGGCGGAAGCCCTTCTGGTACTAACACCATCACTATCTCGCCAAACGACCAAGAAAAGATCTATCTCGTTTACAACAACTCTGGCGAGTCTGCGATCTTTACGCAGGGCAGTGGTGGTGACGTTACTATCCCGGACGGTGAAACCAAGATTATCTTTGCTGACGGTGCTGGTGCTGGTGCAGAGGTGACAGATTTCACGGGACTACTCAAGATTGCATCAAGCAAGGTGACCGGTCTTGGCACTGCGGCGGCCTTAGACGTAGGTACGAGCGCGAACAATGTCGTACAATTAAACGGCTCGGCCCAACTACCAGCGGTAGACGGATCAAATTTAACAGGTGTTGCAACGGCAGGTTTCTCTGTTGCGATGGCAATTGCACTATAGGTGAGATATGGCACAGGACTTTGAACGAGATATTGCCAGACAGATTGGAACCTCAGCAACCACGTTGCGGACAGCAGATTCTGATGACGCTCTGGTGGGCATTAGCTTGGCGAACATTACCGGATCACAGATTCTGGTCGATGTTTACATTACATCAAGCGCGAACGACTACTACTTAGGCAAGGACATTCCAATCCCTGCCGGTGCGTCACTCCAGTTACTGGACGGTGGTGCGAAGGTCGTGTTGCAAAATGGTGATGCTCTGAAGATTGTTTCTGACACAGCAAACAGTTTGGATGCGTGGGTCTCGGTTGTAGACTCGATTTCTACATAAGGTGACGTATGGCTTACTTAGGTAACAGACCCGGATTCCAGTACCAAGAAACGACTGTCCAACAGTTTTCTGGTGACGGATCGACTACATCGTTTACGCTGAACAAGAAGACCACAACCAACGATTGTGAAGTCTTTGTTGAGAACGTACAGCAGGAGCCGTCTGTTGCTTACGGTATTGGCGGTGCAACGCTCACATTTACTGCGGCACCTCCATCTGGCACCGACAACATCTATGTGATTTTCCGCCAGAAGGCCACGGTTCGTACGAACACAGCAGACAAATATAACGCAACGCTCTTTCAGAATCCGAAGACAATCAGTGAAGACATCGCAGTGGACGCAGGGTTTAACGCCTGTGTTGCCGGTCCGATCACAGTGTCCGCCGGAGTCACACTGGGCGTTCCAACAGGTAGCAGATTGGTGATTGTATGACGGTTACGATTGACGGAACAACTGGCGTATCGCTTGTACAGGATGGGGTTGTTACTGCGGATGATTTGAGCAGTACGCTTGATTTGTCTGGTAAGACTGTGACGCTCGCTAACACTGCATCAGCTATGGTTTTACTGCAAGAAGGTGCGGCTTCTGAATCCGGTGTCTCTAGTATTGATATACCTTTAGATGTTTCAGGGGACTATTTTGCTTTTCGTTTAATACTCCCTGCTTTGCTTGTTTGGAATAACGGGCAAGATTTATACGCTAGAGTTAGAGACGCATCCACTGGATCATATAAAACAGCGGGTACTGCTTACACTTGGTCTGTCATGGAACGCAATTCGGTAAACCAAGCAGGGACTCAATCAACCAGTGACGATCATTTTAGATTGTGTTGGTACTCTTGGCCAAATAGTGCGGCAGAGGCAGGAGCTACCGAAATGATCATTATGAACAATGCTGATGCATCGCAAAGAACGTCATTCACAGGTCAATACAACGGTAGAGATAATGCTGATTCCAACAAAATGACTGTTTTTGGTGGTATGTGTAATGCCGCAACTCAAGATGATTACTTCAGACTTTATGCGGCAAGCGGAGATATTGTAATCAAGGGCGGCTATAAACTTTATGGGTACTTGGCATGACGACTAGATACAGACTAGATGCAGGTGTTCTTGTTGAGCTTACGCCAGAAGAACTGACTGAATTAGAAGCGCAAGAAGCGGCTTATGATACGTCTGCAAAATTAATGGAAGAATTGCGGAATACGAGAAACGCAAAGCTATCAGCAACAGACTGGTGGGTTATGCCTGATCGTACAGCGACACAAGCACAGTTAGACTACCGCCAAGCACTGCGTGATATTACAGATACATACACGAGCCTAGATGATGTCGTCTGGCCGGAGGAACCTGCATGAGCAAGATAGCCCTCACACCCAATGCTTCCGGCTCAGGCACGTTCACCATTGCCGCACCGAATAGTGATACAGACCGCACACTGACTCTGCCGGATGAGGCGGGGACGGTGTTGACGAGTGCGAGTACAGTCACTGGTTCCAGTGTATCTAATATGGGACTTGAGTTGATTGCTTCTGCAACTGCTTCAAACGGTGATGCAAGTGTTGACTTCACATCGTTGGATAATAGTTATGCGGCATGGCAAGTGTACTGTCATAGTGTGTTTCCATCATCAAATGCAGACACATTTGCGATGCGTGTTTACGACAGCACTGGAACGCTAAAAAGTGGATCAAGTGATTACTTTTGTAGAGTTAGTATCTTTGGAACAGACGGAGGTTCGGCAAGTAGTCAAAGTGCGCTTTCAAGTGAAATGAGACTATCAGTTAATGCAAGTATGCCAAACTCAGTTAATTTCCCTTATTCGTCTCAGTTTGTTATAGCAAACCCATCCGGTAATGGGTTTTATAAAAATATGTTTGGTCATGGTGAATATTCAACCACTAGCGGCGTTCGTTGCTACACTGAAATAGCAGGTGGTTATAGGGGTGATACATCGCCAATAACAGGACTTAGGTTTTTGATGCTTGGCGGAAATATTCAAGTGGCACAGATCTACATCTACGGCGTAAGGACAAGTTAAGATGACCACAAAGATCGTAAATGGTAAGAAGGTTGAATGTACCGCAGAAGAAATTACGGCACTTGAAACTGAACGTCAAGAGTATGCAGATACGGTTGCCGTAGAAGAAGTTAAAATGCATCGTGCATTAGCCTACCCATCCATCGCAGAGCAACTGGATCAGATTTACCATGAAGGCATTGACGCATGGAAAGAAACCATTGCGGCTGTTAAAGCGGAGTATCCTAAGCCATGAGCGAAATCCTTGTAAACACAATCAAGAAAGCTGACGGCACGGGTAGCATCACGGTTCCTGCGGAGACTGGTACGTTGTTGACGAGTGCGAGTGATTTGTCTGGTGTTACTGGTGCGGGTGGGCTGTTCACAAGTTACGCAGTCGTAAGAGATGAGAAGGGTGCGTCTACTGCGGGCGGCACGTTTACAACCGGTGGGCATCGCACTAGAGATTTAAATACGGAGCATTTTGATCCAGACGGAATTGTTTCGTTATCTAGCAATCAATTTACATTGCAAGCCGGAACTTATTTTATCAGATGGTCGGCTCCTGCGTTTAACGTAAGCCGTCATGTATCAAGACTTACTAACATAACGGATGATTCGGTCGTAGAAGTGGGAACATCCGAATACACTCAGAGCGATTCTAACACTACAACCCACTCAACTGGAAATGCACGAGTAACGATAGCAGGCGCAAAAGCATTTGAAATTCAGCATTACTCACAAGGAACTCAAGCGGGTAATGGGTTCGGTAATGACACCAATGGCCAATCAACAATATCTGTATACACAGTCGTTGAAATTTTCAAGGAGGCGTAAATGGACATTCATGCGTGTATTGACTATTTAAGTCTTAATGCAAACCAATACAAATTAGATCAGTCTGTTCCTCCACACGTTATTGTTGAGTGGACTGGCGACGATCCCCAGCCAACAGATGCAGAGTTACAAGCGGCTTGGGTTGAGGTACAGAAACTTGGATATAAAGCACAACGTGCCGCAGAGTATCCTTCACTCGCTGAACAACTTGATATGCAATACCACGACAAAATCAACGGAACGACAACTTGGGCTGATGCAATCCAAGCTGTCAAAGACAAGTATCCTAAACCGGAGTAAGCAACGATGCCGTATATTGGACGTTCATCAGACTTTGGGGTTCGCACCCGCTACTACTTTACCCAGACCTCGGGCGGTGCTACGTCAATCTCTGGCATTGACGACAATGGTAAGCGTCTAAACTTCACAGACGGGAACTACATTGATGTCAAGCTGAACGGCGTCCAGTTAGTGGCAGGCACGGATTACGACACCGACACAGCCAACACGATTGACAACCTGACAGCACTTTCAGCAGATGATGTCCTCGAGATAACGGCGTATGATGTATTCAACGTGGCGGACACAGTACCGGCGTCCACGGGCGGTGAATTTAGTGGCGGGATCGAAGCCGACCGGTATCAGAATGCAGACTCATTCTCCGAAGATTTCACGATCCCAACAAACAAAAACGCCTTACTGGTTGGTCCAGTTACTCTGACCGGAACAGTGACGGTCAACGGCACACTGACGGTGGTATAAGATGGCAGGAACATTAGTCGTACAGACACTACAAGGCCCGACAAGCGGGGCCAATGCGAACAAGATCCTGTTGGGGTCTGGTCAGGAACTTTATGCGCCGGGTCATGTCGTGCAGGTTGTTCAGGGAAGTACAACCAGTAAGGTGACTACAACTTCCGCTACTTATACTGATACAACTTTATCTGCAAGCATCACACCCTCTAGTACATCAAGTAAGGTTTTGATTTCTGTGAATCAAAGTCTATATAACAGTGGCACAGCAAACGGTAACTTACGAATTGTTAAAGACTCAACAACACTGATAACTCAAGGCTACGCTCCGTGGGACGGGGTTGGGTTTTTAAGTTGGGTAACCTTTAGCTACTTAGATTCTCCGTCAACAACATCGGCCATTACATATAAAACAACTTTTGCCCGAAATTCAGGAAGCGGGGACTTAATTGCAAACTTTTCTAGTGGTGCTGAAGACATGACTTCTTACATCACCGTAATGGAGATCGCAGGATGACAACACTCTATGTAGACAACATCGCCCCGAATCTCCAGAGTAAGATTAGTGCGCCTAACCTTCAGCTTCCTAGTGGGAGTGTGTTGCAGGTTGTTCAGGGAAGCGGCTCAAGCACAACGTATATAAACAGCACTTCAATGACTGACATAGGGCTAGATGTAACGATTACACCAAGTTCTTCCAGTTCTAAAATTGCACTGTTTGTTTCTGCTTCTTTGTCGCAAGATGATAACAATGGATCATTCGCATATGCTCGCTTAGTTCGTGGATCAACAGAATTAATGGAAGCAGTTGTCAGCCAAGATCCATCGACTGGACAGGGTAAAAACTCATATTCATTGCAGTGGCTTGACTCACCTAACACAACATCCGCTACGACATACAAAGTGCAGGGAAGAACAGATAACGCTAACAGTGATTTTAGACCGCTTGCATCATCATCAATTATTGCAATGGAGATCGCAGGATAATGGCTAGTATCATCAAAGTAGACACCATCCAAACTGCGGCAGGCGGTACTCCAACAGCGGCTGACTTGGGGTTGAATACCACAGGGTCTGTGTTGCAGGTTGTGCAGGAAACTAAAGACAGTGCGACAAACACAACCAGTAGTACCTTTGCATCTACAGGTTTAACGGCAACAATTACACCTAGCTCTGCTTCTAGCAAAGTTCTGGTCATGGTTAGTCTTCCCATGTACTTAGAGTCACAAAGTAACTCAAGTAGTAGAGGTAATGTTCGGGTGCTTAGAGGCTCTACAGATCTTACGGGAGATATTCAGGCAATAGGAATAAGAGCGGCTCAAGGTATAAATACTTACGTTACTCATTCAGGAATGGCCGCTATACAGTATTTAGATTCACCAAGCACAACATCAGCCACTACTTACACATTAGAGCATAAAAGCACCAGAACTGATTCAGCAACTGTCGTTGTATCTTTCGGTAACAACGCAACTGGCACTCTCACATTATTAGAAATCGCAGGCTAAAGGAGAAACACATGGCAAGCGTATCACAGGCTCTCTCAGAGCTTAACATTACAGAATGGGTTCTCCGTGGAGAGCCTACAACAGAAGCAGAGTTCAACGAAATGTTCCGCAAGGTCACTGGAGCAGATGCGAATGGTTCAGCCATTGAGTCATCTAACTCAGCAGACTGGGGCGTAACGTGGACTCAGGTATCCGCCAAGGTCACTGAACTCACTGCGGCAGAACCGATGAAAGCACTCCGTGCAGAGCGTGATCGTTTGATTGCCGCTACTGACTGGTGGGCATCATCTGATCTCACAATGACTGACGCACAGACTGCATACCGTCAGGCACTGCGGGATATCACAGACAATGCGACATCTTTAGATGATGTAACTTGGCCTACAAAACCGTAACATATTAGGAGGCACAACATATGTCTTACATAGGGAATATCCCAGTACCTCAAGCAACTCAGACAAGGGATAACTTTACAGCTACTGAGGGGCAGACATCTTTTGCGACTAGTGGGTATTCCCCAGGGTATGTTGATGTCTACCTTAACGGTATTCATTTAGATCCCTCAGATTATACAGCTACAGATGGTAATGCAGTAGTACTATCATCTGGGGCTACCTCTGGGGATGTTGTATCTATAGTGGCTTTTAGTACATTCACAGTATCAGGTAATGTTACTGGTGATGTAAATAATACAACAATTGTAACAGAAGATGTTACAGTTAATGGACAAGCTATTGGTACAATAACTACTGATAACGATTTAAGTTTTGATATGGCTGCAGGTAATAACTTTAAGTGTACTGTAGCTGCTAATGGAACTTTAACTTTTACAAACATTACAAGTGGACAGAGTGGGAATATCTGGTTGGATAACACTGGTGGGTATACTATCAGTGCAGCTGCAAGTACTTTAATTGCTGCAGCAGATCTAACTACATTAAGTACTGCTGGTGTTTACTTTATGTCATATTATAGTGATGGAACTAATGTTGCTGTTTCAGTAACACCAGGAGTTACTTCAGGAGGTGCTTGATGAGTATAGTATCGGGGGCTGCTAAACAAGCTTCTACTAGGGGTTTTTATCCTAAGACTATTGAAGGATCGCTACGGTTTAACGATGATGACTCTGCGTACCTGAGTTGGACTCCTGATAGTGCGGGTAATCGTAAGACTTGGACTTGGAGTGGTTGGGTTAAGCGTGGGAATCTGGGTGTTCAAGGTTTCATTTTGACTGCCGGAGCAGATTCTAGCAACCGTTTGCAAGTTGGTTTTGAGATTGCCAATGATCTTCAACTTGAAGCTAAAAGCGGAGGCGCAACACAAGCGCAGTTAAATACGACTCAAGTGTTTCGTGATCCATCTGCTTGGTATCACATTGTAGTTGCTGTTGATACAACTCAAAGTACATCATCTGATCGTGTAAAATTGTATATTAACGGTGACGTAGTAACAGCTTTAGACACAGCAACCTATCCAAGTCAAAATGCTGATTTAGAACTAAACAAAGCAATAGAACACAATATAGGTAAGCGTACATATTCCACGAATTATTCAGATCAATACCTAGCCGAAGTCCACTTCACAGACGGTACAGCCTACGATGCTGATGCGTTCGGTGAGTTGAAGAACGGTGTGTGGGTGGCTAAGACTCCAGATGTCATCTACGGTACGAATGGCTTTCACCTGACGTTCCAAGACGATACAGAGGTTGAGGCGTTCAATACTGTTCTGTATCGGGGTAATGGGGCTACACAATCAATCACTGGTATGGGCTTTCAGCCTGACTTGGTGTGGTTAAAAGAA